>OMGH01001790.1_pt1 | contig 12094 bp, 9 predicted proteins | sample 1645841 | NCBI WGS metagenome assembly OMGH01 (sample SAMN00849584, study PRJEB25192) | human gut metagenome
GCATGTTTATCTGGAACTTTTCTGTTCTCTGGTCTTCCTGTAATATTACTTATCACCCCAAAGAGGTTATGCTTATTGCGGCAATTCCTTTTTACGGGTAATAGATAAAATTGGCACGGTAAACACCGCTGTCCAATCCCGTCTTTTTGTCCACCACAAGTACGGACAGGACATTGTTGCCCTCCGGCACCTCAAACGGCTCCGTGTAGCGCGCAGACGCCGTGGTAGGATCGGTTCCGTCCCAGGTATAGTAAATGCTGCATCCATCCTCTGCGGTCAGCGCCACGAGTGTCGGCTCATAAAAACGGCCTCCGTCCGGCGACACCTCTGCAAAATCCGGTGGTGCAAGTTCGATCTCAAAATCGGCATACGTCACGGAACTGTAGATTCCCTTATCGTTCCGGCAGACCGCCGCGATGGTATATTTGCCACTCTCATCAAAGACGAGCGGGTTTCCGACAAAATACCTCGTTCCGGTCTTGGCATCCAGTTCGTTCTCATCTCCATTGATCGTATAGTAGATGGCATCCCCGTCTGTCGACGCAATCTCTACCTCGAGCGCCTCATCATACTTTCCGGACGGCACATCTCCCTCAGGATCCGTAATCAGCGGTGCAGATATCATGTAATCCGCAAACAAATCCAGAATCTTATCCTTATTCTTAAGATCCTCGGCATCGACCTCCGCTTCCAGATCCAGAATGCTGTCGTAATCTTCCCTCGCATCATAGATAGCGATCAGATCTCTGTATGCGTCCTCATTGGCAGGATCAAGCTTTATGATCTCAATCAGGAGCACCATTGCCGCATCGGTATTTTTCTGTTTTTCATAGATCTCAATCATCTTCTCACGCGCGGTAATATCGTTTGGATACAGATACAGCGCACGCTCGTAATAGTCAAGTGCCTCCCCGTCATTCTGCGCATCAGCCGCCATGGCCGCCTGTTCCATCTGATAGTCGTAAGAATTGGCATTCCGGTGATCGATTGCAACCTTAATCAGAATTCCCGCCAGAACGAGAAGCACCAGCAGAATTCCCCCGATGAGAAATGGCAGCCGGCGATTTTTCTTCCTCTGCGGCTGTTTGGGCTTTTGCTGCTTTGCCTGTGCCGGCGCCGGTTCCTTCCCGGCAGATTCCTCCTCTTTTAGAAGAGAACGCAGATAGTCATCCTCCAACACACTGTAATCCGGCACAATCTGTACCGCATTTCCACACACGGAGCAGTAGATACATCCCTCTTTGATCTCTGCCCCACACTTTGCACATTTCATATGAAACGATTCCTCTCACTCTTTCATCCATATGGATTCTACATCTGTTACTGCAACATGGACTCCACACAATTATGCATCAGCATTGCAATGGTCATAGGCCCTACTCCGCCCGGAACCGGTGTGATCGCCGACGTATGCGGCGCAACCTCATCATATCTGACATCCCCGCACAGCTTGTTGTTCTCATCGCGGTGAATTCCCACATCGATGACAACCGCCCCTTCTTTGATGTAATCTGCCGTGATAAACTGCGGCTTTCCGATTGCAACGATCAGGATATCCGCCGTTTTGCAAAGTTCCGGCAGATTCTGTGTCTTGGAATGTGCAATGGTGACCGTGGCATTCTCGCGTAGCATTAAAAGTGCCATCGGCTTCCCCACGATATTGCTTCTGCCGATTATCACACAATGTTTTCCTTCCATCTTAATTCCGGAGCGCTTTAAGAGCTGGATGATTCCCGCCGGTGTGCAGGAGACAAATCCCGGCTCCCCGATCACAAGCTTTCCAACGTTTTCCGGGTGGAATCCGTCCACATCCTTTTCGGGTGCGATCGCACGAATCACTTTGTCTGCGTCAATCTGTGCCGGAAGCGGAAGCTGCACCAGAATTCCGTTTACCGAAGCATCACCATTCAACTTCTCCACAAGCGCAAGAAGTTCTTCCTCCGTCGTCTCCTCCGGCAGTTCATGGGACAGGGAACCGATGCCGATATAGGCGCAGGCTTTCTTTTTGTTATTGACATACACGCTGGAAGCCGGATCGGTTCCTACCTGGATCACTGCAAGCGCTGCTTCTTTTCCAAGCTTTTTCTGTTCCGCAACCTGCTCGCGCAGTTCGTCCTTGATCTCCTGTGAAATCTTTTTTCCGTCAATGATCTGTGTCATACGTATCCTCCATTCTGTCTCTTAAAATAATCCGGTAATGACTCCGTCATCATTGACATCAATACCGTACGCCGCCGGGTTCTTGGAAAGTCCCGGCATCGTCATGATCGAACCGGTAACTGCAACGACAAAGCCGGCTCCTGCCGATACGTAAACCTCGCGCACATTGATGGTAAAACCGTTCGGTCTTCCAAGCTTCGTCTGGTCATCCGAAAGAGAATACTGTGTCTTTGCCATGCAGACCGGGAAGGATGACATTCCCATATCGGTAATTCTCTTCAGTTCCTTTTTGGCAGCTGCGGAATAGGTCACTCCGTCGGCTCCGTAAATCTCTCTCGCAACAGTTGCGATCTTATCCTCAAGGCTCATATCATCCGGATATAATGGCTTGAAATGGCTTTCCTTCTGCTCCAGTGTAAGCAGCACCTTGTTGGCAAGCTCAATGCCGCCTTCACCGCCCTTTTCCCAGACCTCGGAAAGTGCAAACTCACATCCGCGTTCTCTGCAGAACTGCTCCACGTAATCCGTCTCCGCTTTTGTGTCTGTGACAAAGGAGTTCAAGGTAACCACAACCGGCACACCGAACTTCTGCAGGTTCTCAATATGCTTCTCCAGGTTGACAATTCCTTTCTTCAACGCGTCCAGATTCTCTGTGCCAAGATCCGCTTTCGCCACGCCGCCGTTGTATTTGAGTGCACGCACAGTTGCAACCAGCACAACGGCATCCGGTGCCAGTCCTGCTTTCCGGCACTTGATATCGAAGAATTTTTCAGCGCCGAGATCTGCGCCAAAGCCGGCCTCCGTAATCACATAATCCGCGAGCTTTAAGGCTGTCTTTGTAGCACGGACACTGTTGCATCCGTGCGCAATATTGGCGAACGGACCTCCGTGAACAATGGCAGGCGTGTGCTCTAACGTCTGGATCAGGTTCGGCTTTAGCGCGTCCTTTAACAGTGCCGCCATCGCGCCGGTCGCTTTCAGATCGTCCGCGGTCACCGGCTTTCCGTCAAACGTATATGCGACGATAATCCGTCCGAGCCGGCGCTTTAAGTCATGCATATCGTCAGCCAGACAAAGAATAGCCATAATCTCCGACGCAACCGTGATGACAAAGTGATCTTCTCTTACCATTCCGTCCATCTTGCTTCCCAGACCGACGACAATGTTACGGAGGACACGGTCGTTCATATCCATGCAGCGTTTCCAGACGATCTGCCGCGGATCAATTCCAAGCTCATTGCCCTGCTGGATATGGTTGTCCAGAAGAGCCGCCAGGAGATTGTTGGCGGAGGTAATTGCATGGAAATCACCGGTAAAGTGCAGATTCAGATCCTCCATCGGCACAACCTGCGCGTATCCGCCGCCGGCTGCACCTCCCTTGATTCCAAAACACGGTCCAAGGGACGGCTCTCTTAACGCGATGACCGCCCTTTTCCCAAGTCTGCCGAATGCCTCGCCGAGGCCGACGCTCGTGGTGGTCTTTCCCTCTCCCGCCGGCGTTGGATTGATTGCGGTCACAAGAATCAGTTTCCCGTCTTTTCTGTCGGAAACCCGACGGATCAGCTCGTCCGAAAGCTTTGCCTTGTACTTTCCGTACAATTCCAGATCATCCTCCGGGATGTCAAGCTTTGCAGCCACCTCGCGAATATGTACCATCTGGGCTTCCTGTGCAATTTCAATATCACTTTTCATAATGTCTCCTCCATTCCGCCGCCAGAGCGGCTTTGTATGTTTTATATGAATCCTGTTACAGATATTCCTCTTCGTACTGCTCAAACTGCTCGGGCGACATTAAAACCCGCCGCGGCTTTGTGCCTTCCTCAGGACCTACGATACCCGCTTCCTCCAGTTGATCCATAATGCGGGCTGCACGGTTAAAACCGATTTTAAAATACCGCTGAAGCATGCCGATGGAACCTTTTTCCTTCTCCATGAGAAGGCGCGCCGCATCTGCAAAATAAACGTCCCTGCCGTCCCCTGCATCCGCGCTGGAATCGATCGCTACGGTGGTGTTGGCGGATTCCATGTTGCTCAGCTTCTCCTCCATCTCCGCACTGTAGGTCACCTGACCATTCTGTTCCTTGATAAACCCTACAACGGCAGATACTTCCTCATCCGATACAAATGCGCCCTGCACACGCACCGGCTTTGGAATTCCCTGCGGGCTGAACAGCATGTCTCCCTTGCCGAGGAGCTTCTCGGCGCCGTTCATATCCAGAATGGTTCTCGAATCCACGCCCGAAGTCACGGCAAAGGCGATACGGCTCGGCATATTCGCCTTGATCAGACCGGTAATGACATTGACCGACGGACGCTGTGTCGCAATGATCAAATGAATGCCGCACGCTCTTGCGAGCTGTGCCAGACGGCAGATGGATTCCTCGACTTCGCCCGGCGATACCATCATAAGATCCGCCAGCTCGTCCACGATAATCACAATCTGCGGCAGCTTTTCCGGCTTCGGATCGCCCTCGATCGTCGGCAGGGATTCGATCTTCGCATTGTAGCCCTTTAAGTCTCTCACCGAGGCATTGGCGAACTTCTGATAACGGTCTGTCATCTCATCCACCGCCCAGTGCAGTGCACCCGCCGCTTTTTTCGGATCGGTGACCACCGGTATCATCAGGTGCGGGATGCCGTTATAGACACTCAGTTCCACAACCTTCGGATCAATCATAATCAGCTTGACCTCTTTGGGGTTCGCCTTGTAGAGGATGCTCATGATAATCGTGTTGATACATACGGACTTACCGGAACCCGTCGCACCGGCAATCAGAAGATGCGGCATCTTGGCAATGTCCGCCACCGTCACCTTTCCGCCGATGTCCTTTCCGACGCCGAAAGAAATCTTTGACGGATGCTTTTTAAATTCTTCCGACTCTACCAATTCTCTAAAAGAAACCATGACGTTTTCTTTGTTCGGAACCTCAATACCGATCGCCGCCTTTCCGGGGATCGGTGCCTCGATACGAATATCCGCCGCTGCCAGATTTAGCTTGATGTCGTCGGCCAGATTGACAATCTTGCTGACCTTTACTCCCATCTCCGGCTGCAGTTCATAGCGCGTCACGGCAGGACCGCAGCTGATGTTGGTAATCGTGACATTCACGCCGAAATTCTTTAAGGTCTGCTGCAGCTTCATCGCCGTCTCCTGCAGATGCTGTCTGGAATCCCCGGCTTTGTTTGCCGCCTTTGTCAGAAGATCTGCCGGAGGGAACACATACGGACGCTCCGGAGGCATCTGCTCCGCCGACACACTTTCACCGGATTCCGCAGGTGCAGATGTGGTATGTCCGGCATTTTCCCCGATGCCGGACACAGCCTTTGTCTCTGCGGGCGATACGGCTGCCGATGCTTCCTGCGGCTCTTTCAGCTGTACTTTCGGCGCAGCCGCCTCCCATGCGTTTTCTGGTCCGGCCGCACTGCCCCATGATTCTTTCTGTTCCTGCGCAGATGCAGTGCTCCACGGATCTTCCGGTTCGGCTGCGCTGCTCCACAGATCTTTCTGTTCCTGCGAGGCTGTAGTGCTCCATGGATCTTCCGGCTCTGTTGCATCCCACGATGCTTCCGCCGGCGCAGTATTCCAGGATGCTCCCTGTGCAGTCTCCGTTTCCGGAGTCCATGCAGATATGTTCTGTGAAGCCTCCGGTGTCACAGCCGCAAGCGCTTCGTCTGAGAACGCCGACGGCGTCAGATTCTCTGCAGGCGGATATCCGCCGTCCGACGTGAGAGGCACAATCTTTTCTTCCCGTACCTCCGGCATCTCCAGATAATCCTCCGCATTCAATTCACTGATCTCATCGGAATGTTCAATGACATTCTGCCGCGGCAGCACCCGGGTGTCAATGGCAACCCCTTCCACCTTGCGATCCATCCGCCTTAATGCCTGTTCCTCTCTGCGCTGCTCCCGCTCTTCCCGCTGGATTCTCACGCGTTCCTTATGGCGTTCATTTCCGCTGCGCGCGGATTCGTAGACCTTTTTCCCGCCTTTTTGCATTCCGCGGAGCGCAGAGCGCTCTGTAATTAACACCAGCGATATGATTAACATGATCGCATCGATCACATAAGAACCAGCCAGACCGAAATTCGGGCAGAAAATCCATGCCAGAAGTCCGCCGATGAAGCCGCCTCCCGTCCGGTGCTCAAAACTGTAGCTGTATGCCGCAGCGGCACCGTCAACCGCAGACCCTTTGGTCAGCAGTTCGATCAGCATACATAAGAACAGATCGAACAGAATCATTGCCACAAGCTTTACGGTTGCCACCCGGTTGCCCCTGTTCGACACGGCAAAAAAAGTACCGACAAGAAGAAGCACCGGGAACACATACGCGATCAGTCCCATGACGCCAAAAAAGAACCGGCTCACTGCATTGCCGATGGTTCCCCCGATTCCGAAATTACTGATAAATAATAAAATAGATACCGCTACAATGATCCAGAGAATGACCTCCCTGGTAAAATCCTCCTGCTGCTGTGCAGCCGTCTTTTTCTTCCGTCCTGTACTTCCCTTCCGGCTTGTCTGTGCCTTTCGTTTCCCAGATGTACTCTTTTTATTCCCTGTTGCCAAAACTTACTAACCTCCAAAACCGTTATGCCAGATAAAAATACCCGCCGATGGACAATGCGCCAACGAGCAGACAGTAGATGGCAAAAACGGTGAACTTCTTTTTGCGGACGATGACAAGCATCGTCTTAATGCAGACATATCCCACAACCGCCGCGACCGCCATACCGATCACATAGTAGACAACCTCCGTTCCCGACACCGCCAGGTCTGTGGCATCTTTTAATTCGAGAACAAGCGCGCCAAGAATCGCCGGTATCGACATCAAAAACGAGTATTTCACGGCAAAATTGCGCTGATAACCCGCAAGCAGGCAGGCGGTAATCGTCGTACCGGAGCGTGAAAGTCCCGGAAGCGTTGCGATTCCCTGTGCGATTCCGACAGAAAACGCATCCGTGTAGGTGACGTTTTTCGGAAGTTTGTCGCCGTCCTTGCAGTGATCCGCGATCAAAAGCAACACTGCCGTTGCGATAAGGCAGATGCCTGGAACAATCAGAATCTCGGAAGCCATCTCCACGACATCCTTGCAGAAATAGCCGATAATTCCAGTCGGTATTGTCGATACGATAATCAGCATGGCAAATTTGCGGTAGCTGCTGTTGATCACGCGTCGATACGCCATCTGCTCTTTGCCGGTCTTATTCCGGAAGAAGACAATCACATTGTATCCGGCGTCGCGGATGATGCAGCATCCATCTACCACCAGTTTTAAGATGTCCCGGTAGTATACCAGGGAGATTGCAATCAATGTACCGACGTGAAGCAGTACATCATATAAAATTCCCGTGTCGGTATTGACATCAAACAGTATTTTAAAAAGTGCCAGATGCCCGGAACTGCTCACCGGCAAAAACTCGGTCAGTCCCTGTATAATGCCCATCAAGATCGCCTGTAATAATGACATGGCAGCCTCCTTATCCGATTCGTAAAAATCTGTCAAACTTATACATACATGACCAATTTTAACATATTTGAGGGCGGTTGTCATTAAAAGGTTTCTTAATAATTTTTTCCCTTTGCGGCATCAATCATCGCATGCAGTTTTAAAAACGCGGCATCGATTCCGCCCACGGCATCGATCAGCCCTTCCCGAACCGCTTCCTCCCCGACTAAAATGGTTCCAAGGTCTTTTGTCAGCATTCCCGTGTTCATCATCAGTTCCTCCAGACGCTCTTCCCCCGCCTTTGAATGCGACGCGATAAAGGTTAAAATCCGGTTCTGCATCTGTTTAAAATAATCGTAGGTCGGCTTGGCTCCTATGACAGTTCCGCTCATGCGCACGGGATGAATCACCATGGTGCCCGACGGGACAATAAACGAGTAATCCGTGGAGACAGCGAGCGGCACGCCGATCGAATGGCTTCCTCCGAGCACGAGCGATACCGTCGGTTTGCTGATCGACGCAATCATCTCTGCAATGGCGAGTCCGCTCTCAACGTCGCCGCCGACTGTATTTAAGAGCAGCAGGATTCCTTCCGTATCCCGGTTGTCCTCCATCTCCGCCAGCTTCGGAAGCACGTGTTCGTACTTGGTTGTCTTAGTCGTCGCCGGCAGACAATCGTGTCCCTCAATCTCTCCTATAATCGTTAAAAGTGAGATCCGGTTGTTCTCCCGGTTGTTATTTAACGCAACCTGTCCGAATTCCCGGATGTCCTCATTTTTCTGTTCCTGTTTTTCTGACATAGTTTCTCCCTCTCCTTCGGTCTTCTCTTTTTACTAATTGCATAAAAAAGCAGGGTGCAAAATTGCACCCTGCTTAGTATGTATCACCCAGCGTCATATTATGTCAGCTCACGCTACACTTCTCCCAGAAGATAGCGGTACAATCCCTCATAGCGTCCCCTGGAATTGTTCCAGGAATAGTCGTTTGCCATTCCGCGGTCAATCATCTGGTTCCACTGCTTCTTGCGGTCAAAATAGATATGTTTGGAGTAGTTGATCACGCCTAACATCTCGTCTCCGTTATAGTTTGCAAACGAGAATCCGTCTCCGGTGTTCTCGTACTCATTGTACGGCTTTACGGTATCCCGGAGTCCGCCCGTCTCCCGCACGATCGGCACCGTGCCGTAACGGAAAGAGATTAACTGCGTCAGTCCACACGGTTCAAACCGCGACGGCATTAAGAACGCGTCCGCAGCCGCGTACAGCTTGTGGGCAAGTTCGTCCGAGTAGCAGATATTCGCCGAGACACGGTCGCCGTACTTCCATGCATAGTGGCGGAACATATTCTCGTACTGCGGATCACCGGTTCCGATGACCACGAACTGCGTATAGTCGTCCACAATGCGGTCGATCGCGTAATTGATGAGATCGAGTCCCTTCTGGTCCGTCAGTCTTGAGATCAGGCCGATCATGTATTTTTTCTTGTCGACGGCAAGTCCCAGTTCCTCCTGCAGCTTCATCTTATTGGACGGCTTTTTCTTGCGGAAATCCGCGGCATCGTAATTGACATAGATCTTTGGATCCGTCTTCGGATTGTAAACCGTATAGTCGATTCCGTTTACAATTCCCTGCATGTCGTAATGTCTTGCCGAGAGCAGACCGTTTAACCCTTCCCCGTAATACTCCGTCTGAATCTCATTCGCATAGGAATCGCTGACGGTCGTGATGTAATCCGCATACACCAGTCCACCCTTTAACATGTTGGCGTCCTTCTGGAACTCCAGCTTATCCGGCGTAAACAGATCCGCCGAGAAACCGGTCAGTCCCTGCATTGTCTTCATGTCCCAGATTCCCTGGAACTTTAAGTTGTGGATCGTGATGACCGACTTGATGCCCCAGTAAAAGGAGTCCGCCTGGAACTCATTTTTCAGATAAACCGGAATCAGTCCCGTCTCCCAGTCGTGACAGTGAATCAGATCCGGCCGGAAATTGATCTGTTTTAAAATGGAGAGTACCGCCTTGTCAAAAAAACAGAACTTCTCAATGTCAAACCGGATGTCCCCATAAGGCACGATGCAGTTAAAGTATTCCTGATTATCGATAAAATAGTAGGTGATGCCATCAAGCACATACTGAAGAACCCCGACGTACTTGTCCTGGATATAAGTCCCGGCGCTCATATAAAAATGCGTCACATACTCAAACTGGCTGCGGTATTTTTCCGGAATACAGCTATAATTCGGAATAACCACCCGCACATCCCACTCTTCCTTGTCAAATTCCTTGGGAAGCGCGCCGCAGACGTCCGCAAGTCCCCCGGTCTTGATAAACGGAACGCACTCAGAAGCTGCAAAAAGTATTTTTTTCATAAAAACCTCCTTGTATCGGAAACATCCTGTTTTTCGCAGAAAGCATATACAATATTATGATATACCATTTCACCCTACAATTCCAGCGTTTTACAAAAAAAGGACAAACCATCTGTTATGGTCTGCCCTCTCTTTGTAAATTTATTATTCATCCCAGTTGTGAAATACTTCCTGCACATCATCATCTGCATCCAGAAGATCCAGAATACGGTTGATGTTGGTCAGATCCTCCTCCGCTGTTAGCTCCACATAGTTCTGCGGAAGCATGGTCACAGAAGCTTCTGCCATCGGAATACCTGCATCCTCCAACGCTCTGCGGACATCCTCAAAATCGTCCGGCGCTGTAAGGATCTCGTAGCTGTCTTCCTCCTCGGAAAAATCCTCAGCTCCTGCGTCAAGAGCCTGCATCATCAGCTCATCCGCATCTCCCTCGTAATCTTCCTTTGCGACAATAATCTGTCCCTTCTCATCGAACATATAAGATACACAGCCCTGTGTACCGATACTGCCGTGTCCCTTTGTAAACGCGTTGCGCACATTCGCAGCCGTACGGTTCTTATTGTCCGTCAGGCACTTTACGATGATGGCGGTTCCGCTCGGACCGTAGCCTTCATAAGTACAGAATTCGTAATTGACCGAGTTGCCGTCTCCAGCAGCCTTCTTGATACCGCGCTCGATCGTATCGTTCGGCATATTGTTTGCCTTAGCCTTAGCGATCACCTGTGCGAGCTTAAAGTTATTGGCCGGATCCGGTCCGCCCTCCTTAACTGCTACTGCGATCTCTCGTCCGATCATGGTAAAGACCTTACCCTTAGCAGCGTCGTTTTTCTCCTTTTTATGCTTGATATTCGCAAATTTGGAATGTCCTGACATAATATAAAATCCTCTTTTCTAAATTGTATTCTCTGTTTCTAATTTTAGCATTGTTTATGCAATCATGCAAGTCATGTCCTCAAGATGCCGCCTGCGACTTTCGCACAAGCACTTCTCGGATCATCTTATCCTCAACTTTTAATACATTGAAATCATATCCATACATGTTAATCTGTGCCGTCTCACCATCGTTTGGAATCTTCTCAAGAAGGGAAACCAGAAATCCGTTGAGTGTTTCAAACGCATCCTCATCCACGGGAAGCCCAAGCAGTTCGATCACCTCCGGCATACTTGCCAGACCATTCATCAGATAGCTTCCGTCCGGATTCTGGCGGATCAACGTCTCTTCCTCGTCATGTTCGTCCTCAATATTACCGACGATCTCCTCTAAGATATCCTCCATCGCAACTGCACCGGAAGTCTGTCCGTATTCATCCACCACAATGACCATATGGCTTTTTTTCGCCTGCATCATTTTAAAAAGCGTATGAATATTAAGTGTCTCAGGGACAAAATCAACCTCACGTATCAGATTCGGAATATCCTTGATTGAAGTACGGAACACTTCATTCTTCTGTGCAAAAGCAAATGCATCTTTGATATGTAAGACACCGATGATATTATCGATGTCATCCAGATAGACCGGATAGCGTGACTTACTATTCTCAATAATAAAGGAAACCGCGTCATTGTAAGACAGATTTCCATCAATCACGATCAGATTCTTGCGGTGTGTCATAATATCCTTGGCTTCTTTATCACCAAATTCAAAGATATTGTTGATCATCTCCGCTTCCGAGGCAAGCAGCACGCCCTGCTCATGTCCCTCATTGACCATAGATTTAATTTCTTCTTCCGTCACATCGTCATCATGCACCGACGGATTCTTTACAAAATGCATGAATTTCTTAATAAAATTTGTCCGGTTGGGACTCGCGCCCTCATCCATATAAGACTCTCCTTTTGTTCAATTGGGAATTATTCTCAATACCCAAAACTATAGTAAATCTTCAAAATCATACCATGTGTACCGCATTACGTCAAGTTATGTAAACAGTTCCAGGCTGATTTCCAGGGCTTTATCAATCTTTACGAGGATCTGATTGTCAAGATGACACACCTTATCCTTAAGCCTTTTTTTGTCAATGGTACGAAGCTGTTCCAACAGAACAACCGAATCCTTTGCAAGATCATATTTGTCGCTGTTTAACTCCACATGCGTCGGCAGCTTCGCCTTATGCATCTG
>OMGH01001795.1_pt1 | contig 12055 bp, 9 predicted proteins | sample 1645841 | NCBI WGS metagenome assembly OMGH01 (sample SAMN00849584, study PRJEB25192) | human gut metagenome
ATCCATTTCATTTTCTCACAGCAATTTTAAAAAATCAACACACTTTTTTATATAAAGATTATCATTGTTCCTTTTATACTTAAGGATTTTCAACTTTCACATAATATTACATTTTTATTACATTTTTTACCTTTTGTCCTTTATTATGATATTTTTTCCATATAAATCTACGGACACAAGTAAAAAGAAACTAGGAAATTTTTTCGCTAGTTTCTTTTGTATTATTTATACTATAGTACAAATTTCTTTATTAAAATAATTCCAACTAATACTACTGAAAGTAATCCAATTGTTATTCCAAAGAATGTTTGACCAATACCTGTTGATATTGCTAATATAACTTTTGCTATATCTATATCATCTTCACCTGGTACTTGATTATCTGGTGTTGAATCCCTATCTGGCACATCTCCATGATCATTATAGTCTTCAGAAATTTCTGCCGTATTTATCTTTTCACCTAAGTTGTCAGCTCCGTTTATCCATGTTAATACAACTTCTACTGTTGCACTTTCACCTGGTTGTAATAATTTTCCTTCTAACAATCTTGTTGATATTACATTATTTCCTTCATCTGTCCATCCAGGGTTATCTGCAGCTTCAAATCTTAGTCCTGCTGGTACATAATCTGTTATTTCTTTTGCATATCCTGGTATATCACCTTCGTTTGTTATTTTTATTCCATATGCAAATTTTACTATAACATTTTTTAGTTGTTTTTTCTTGATTTCTACTTTTACTACTGGCTCTGGATCTTCTAATCCATTATATCCTGTTTCTGTAATTCTTTCTTGACCATTTTCTATTACTATTGCTTTTGTTACATATTTTAGTAATGCTAAATCAAAATATTCAACTTTTACATGTTCTACGTCTTGATCATCTTCGCCTTCATTCCATTCATCTGGTACTGAATCTATATCTTCAATTGGTTTTCCATCTTTATCAGAATCATCTGAAATTTGTGCATGGTTTGTTATTATATATGTGTTTGAATTTGGATCTTTTACTTTAAATGCTATTTTTATGTCTTTATATGAAATATTAGCAACATTTCCATCAAATGCTTTTAATAAATTTTCTCCTGCTGTTTTTTCATTTTCTTTTGATAAATATGTTGTTTTTATTTTTACTGCTTTACTTACATCTTGTGTTTCATTTCCATCTTTATCATACATTTTCCATAAATACTTTGTATTTGTTTCATTTTCTGGTAGATATTCTAGGTAATCTGGAATATCATCTGTTATTGTACTAGCATATCCATCAATATTTCCTTCGTTAAATATTCTTAATGTATATATTACAACATCATTAACATGCACTATTAATGGTTCTTTTGTATGTTCATAAGATATTTGACTATTTTCATATTTAACTTGTGGTATTCTTGTTGTTACTTCTGTTTCTTGAACTTGTGTTATGAATTTTCTTAATGCTAAGTCAAAATTTAATTTATTATTTTTTACTTGATATATTGGTGTTTTTTCATTATAACTGTCTTTATTAATTGTTACAGCTATTATTTCATTATATTTTTCAAATCCATTTGGAGCTTCTATTTCAGCTATCCAATAATTTGTACTTGCTTTATCTGCATCATATTTATATGTTCCATCTTGTTGTTTGTTGCTTTCACTACTTTTTGCATCTCCACCATATTTTAATCCAATAAATCTTACAAGTCCATTTTTATCTGATGTTGCTGTCATTATAACATTTTTATTATTTTTTGCATCTTCCTCTGTTGCATAGATTCCAAATTTTGCTCCTTCTAATGAGTGTTTTTCATCTTTTAATTCATAATATTTATATAAAACAACTCCGCCTGTATGAATTTCTGGTTTTTCAGATTCTTTTGTTACTTTGTTATCACTTGATGTATTTATATATTCTAATTTTGCTTGATTTGGTATTTGCTCTCCCATTGTTGCTAAAAGATTACCATTTTCGTCTTTAGCAAAAGTTGTATTGAATATTACTTGAATTTTCTTTCCTTGATTATTTTTTAACGTTGTTGAAGCATTCATTCCATTTTCAGTATCTAAAAATGTTAATGTTAATTTTCCTGATGTTGTTTTATTTTGTACTCCATTTGTATTTTCAACAAATGAAATTTTATAATCTGTTCCTTCTTTTAATGTTGTATTTCCTATTTTTACAACAACTTTATTTGTTCCTTCAAATTTTAATCTATAATCAATATTGTCTACTATGTCATAAAGTTTATAATTATCCAAGTTTGATGGAATATCAGATTCAATTACCCATGTATGTACTTCATCTGCATTATATCCTGAATCTTGATTTGTTACATCTTTTACTCCTTTATGTATTTCTGGTTCTTCATAGTTTTTAACTTCCACATAAATGTTTCCATCATTATTTAAATATACATTTGCATCTTTTCTATTTGTAATATCATTTCCTTTTGAATCTACAACAGTATATTTAACTGATTTTTCATAACCTGTTCCATCATCTTTTTCTTTCTTTGTTACTGTTATTGTTATTGTTCCATCAAATTTGCAATAATCATCTGGTGCTTTTGTTTCTTTTATTACATATACATCTTCTGTTAGATGATCTGCATCTATTGTCACATTTTCTGCAATTGTTAATCTTCCTGTTATTTTTTTTGTTTCTGTCTTTCCATTTGTTGTTACTTCAAATTCTGCTGTTGAATTTAATTGTTCTCCATTCTTATCTTCTTTTACTAATACTAAATCATATTTGCCTGGACCTTTTACTTGAATTTTTTCTAAATCTTCGTCATCTTCATGTGGTCCATCTTTTGGTAAGTTGTCTGGAGTTGAATCTTTATCATCAATTTCATTGCCATTTTTATCTGTGTCTGCTGATATTTGTGCATAATTTACTAATACTTTATTAGTTTGTTCTTTTACTCTACATAGTACTTGAACATCTCTATAGTCTGGATTTTTTGGTTCTGTATCTGATACATTTTTACTATCATCTAAAGCTCTTAATAAATTTGCTGTGTAATTTGCATCTCCTTCAACAGAATTCAATTCTTTTCCTTTTCCTTTTGCTAAATGATCTGTTGAGATTACTTCTCTTTCTTGACCATTTTCATCAGTCATTTTATCTATGTTCCATATTCCATAATATTTTGATGTTTGGTCTGTTGTTTCAACAAATTCTAAACCTACTGGTAATAAATCTTTTATTAATGATGCATATCCATCAACTTCTCCAGCATTGTATACTCTTATTGTATATAATACATAATCTCCTGGATTTACTAACAATGGTTGTTTATTACTTGGTGACCAATCACATTTTATTTTTCTATTTGTATTTTGCTTACTTTCATCATTTTCAATTGTAATCTTAGGAGCCCTTGTATATACTCCATCTGAATTTTTTGTATCTGTTAAATATTCGCCTTCATCTATTTTTGCATCTTTACTTACTGCTGCTATAAATTTTACTAACTCTAAATCAAATACTTTTTGTACAGGTTTTACAACTAATTTTTCAAAGTCATCATCATCTTGTTCACCTTTATAAAAATAATTATCATCATCTAAATCGTTTTTGTTTGATGAATTTCCTGTATAATTTTCCATATTATCTCTGTTTACATTTGGTGATGATGTTGTTGATGAATCTCTATCTATCACACTATTTCCATTCGAATCTTTTGCATCAGCTATCCATGCAACATTTGTTAATATTTTATCATTTTTTGTATCTGGTTCTTGTTTTACAATGCACTTAAATGTTAATGTCTCATAATCTAATCCATTTGTTTCTGAATATGCTTTTAAACTTTGAGCTGGATTTTCAGTAGTATTTACAATATTAAATACTATTGAATTAGCTGGTGCTTCTGTTGTTGGGACAGTTGGTAATCCTTTTGTTATAGTATATTTATTTTTTGCATTTCCATCTTTTCCTATTGATGTTACTGTTTCTGGGTTTTCAGGAGATACTATTAAGCCTGTTGGTAACTGGTCAACAATTTTACTTGCATATCCATCAATATCTCCTTCATTATATATTGTTATTGAATATGTTACTACATCATTTTCTTTAACTTCAACTGGAGCTTTTCTATGTTTATATGTTGCTGTTGTACCTGTTTTTAATGTACTCTCATCTATTTTTGGATTTCTTGATTGTAAATTTATATCTGTTAATTTTCTTCCATTTATTTCTATTATGTATTTACGTAATGCTAAGTCAAATTCTGTATATTCTGCAGTTAATTCTGTTTCTATTGTTTCTGGTGCTCTTGTTATTTCTACTAATGGTTGTTCACCAGCTAATGTTATTTTGGTATCTGTTTCTGTTCCTTTTAACCATAATGTTTTCTTTGTTCCAGAATTTGTTATATTAAGAGAAATTTTAATTGTTTTTCCATTTGTTGATGAAACTTTTATATAAAATCCATCTTCATTTCCTATATAATCATTTATTGTTTTATTTTGTTCATTTCCTTCTGAATCTGAAATTTTATAATCTGTTATCTCATTACCATTTTTGTCTGTTGTTTTTAATGTTATTGATGAATTTACATTATTAGTTCCATTTAATTTTATTGGTCCTAAAACATAATATTCTCCGACTTTTTTTATTGAAATTTTATATTTATTGTCTGCAACTTTTGTTAATCCATTTGTGTTTATACTTACTGGTGTTCTTGTTGTGTTATATTCACTTGCTCCATCATTTGCAGCCTTTATTAAATTCTTGTATAATAAATCTGATTCATATTTTCTTCTGTTCTCATTGTTTCCTTCTCCAATACTTGCTTGAGTTGCCCAATTGTCATTTGTTATTTTTAACCAAGATCCTGTTTCTGAATCAGTTTGATTATAAATTTCCCATCTATTAGATGGATTATAAGTTATATCATCATGAATTATATAATTTGTAAAATACCATATTACCATTTTTTGAATTGCTATTATGTCTTCATCTGTTAATGTATCTCCAACTGCAACATCATAAACTGCATTAAACTTTTTTAAATATTCTTCTTTATTTGTTGTACCTGGAATATATGCATTATCTAATATCCATAAAATTTGATTATATGCTCCTTTTTCTGGAGTTAATAGATTTTTTATTACTGTATTTTCATCAGAAGAATCAACTAATTTCTTTAATATCTCTTCTCGTTGTTGTTCTAAATCATATGATAAGTTATATTCTACTATATTAGTTTCTTTTCCTCCATTACTTACCCATGATTTTCCATACTCTGCTTTTATACAATATAAATTTCTTGCATTAGTAACTTTATCATTTACATTATTACTATTATATTGGTTTATTTGCCAAATATAATTTCCAGTAGATTCTGTTGGATCATTTATTCCATAACCTATATTTTTTCCATTAACATTTTTGGATTTTCCTAAATTTATATAAATTGGTTTTTCTGCAACTACTGCAAAACTTCCAATTTGGCTTACCAATAATCCAAAAATCATAATAAAAAATATAATAAATGCTATTACAAATTTTAAATTTTTCTTGTTCATTTTACTTTTCCTTTCCAATTTATAATTCATGTTTTTAAACATTTTCACAATTTATATTTTACTATTTTATCACTAAAAAGTCAATTAAAAATCCTTATTTTGTTCACATTTTATGAACAAAATTCATATTATAATTACAAAAACATATATTTTTATAAACTGGAGTGTGATAATTATGGATAATAATATGAATGATTTAATTAATAATGTTAAAAATATGGTTAATTCTGGAAATATTCCACCAGAAATTCAACAAATGATGAATTCTATGAAATCCTCAGATAATAATACTTCAAGTAATAATTCTTCAAATATAGATATAAACAAAATTCTAAGCCAAGTCTCACCTGAAATGATCAACAACTTAAGTTCTTCTCTTAATCCAAATTCTTCTGCTAATAATAATTCTAATCAAAATAATTTTAATTTAGATATGAATACAATATTAAAAATGAAATCTATTATGGAAAGTATGAACAACAAAAACGATCCAAGAGCTAATCTATTATATTCATTAAAACCTTATTTAAGAGAAAGCAAAAAAGACAAAGTTGATCAATATGTAAATATGTTAAACATAAGCAAAATTGCCGATTTTATGAATAAACCAAATGTAGATAAAAAAGATTGATTTTTTCAATATTAAGGAGGAAAAAGACATTATGCAAAATTTTAATAAAAGTTATTCACCTTTTTATAACAACATTCATAGAAGAAATTTTATTCCACCAAATTATAGTTCTTTTCCTTTTTCCCCTAATACTTTAAAAAGTTCCAATAGTAATTTTTTTCCAAATAATCAAGAAAGTGAGAAAAAAAGTGATTCTAAAAATAATAATATTCAATCAAATACTCCTTCAAAAAGTCTTCCTCCAAATAAAGATTTTGTTTTAGATTTATTTGGCTTAAAATTATATTTTGATGATGTTCTTATTTTGAGTTTAATCTTCTTTTTGTACAAAGAAGATGTTAAAGATGAAGGATTATTTTTAGCTCTAGTTCTACTTCTTATTAGTTAATAAAAATAGAGAAAATGACTTTCATAAGACCATTTTCTCTATTTTATTTACCATTTTTCTATCTCTATTTTATCATTTTTTACACATATATATGCTCTAGCTACATTAAAATTGTCTGCCTTATCAATTTCTTTCACAATATTAGAAATTCTTACCTGTAATGCTTCTAAATTTCCTGCTGTAATTATAGCATCTTTGTTTCCTTTAGCTCCCGCATGTGCAAGACCTCTTAAATTTCCTTGTACTATTATATTGTCTCCTGCAATAACTTCTGCTCCTGCATTAACATCTCCTATAATTACTACACTTCCTTTTGCCTCAATTTTTTGACCTGATCTTACTGAACCTCTTTGAAAAATAGTATCAGAATTTTCTATTTTTTCTTTATAGCTTCTTACAATACTATGTAGTCCTAGACTAGTTGGAGTATTAAAATTTATTTGTACATCAAGATATTCTTTTACAATATTCCTTACATCTTGTAATTCTTGTTCTGATAATATTTTTCCAGTAACTCTAATTGGCGTTTTTTCTTCTTGATATAATTTTGTTAATTCTGCAAGTTTTATCTTTAGTTCTCCTATAATTTCTTCTTCTGTTGCATTATCTTCAATCTTTACTAATGTTTCTTCTTTTTTTAAGTTTATGCTAATACAACTCATCAACTTTTTCCTCCAATTTTTTACTTTTTATCTCATTTGTTCTGTATATGGTATAGCTGTTAAGCTTTCACTCACTTCTTCTACTACATTCATTCCAAAATATTGTGTTAACACATCTCTAGCTACCTCAGCAGCATAATTTCCATGTCCACCATTTTCTATCATTACAGCTATAGCTACTTCAGGATTATCAAATGGTGCAAAACATACAAACCAAGCATTTACTATATCACTTTGTGCTGTTTCAGCAGAACCTGTTTTTCCAGCAACTTCTACAATAAAGTTTTTGAATATATTATATGCTGTTCCTCCTGCTTCACTTGTTGCCATTCTCATTCCTTCTTTGGCTATTTCTATACTTTCTGCACTTATTTCTATTCCATCATTTTGGTCTGTTATTCCAAGTTTATTATTTACAAAATTTCTGATTTCTTCTTGTGATACTTCTGTTCCATCTGAATTTAAAATAGTTTTTACTATTGCTGGTTGTACCACAGTTCCACCATTAGCGATTGATGAAATATATTTTGCAATTTGAATTGGTGTAAAACTATTATCTCCTTGTCCTATTGCTGCACTTAGTGTATCTCCTGGTCCCCATCCATCTTTTCTTTGAGCTAGCATTCCTGTTTTTTCACTTGGCAATTCTATTCCCGTTAATTTTCCTAGCCCAAAATGTAAAGCATATTTTGCAATTGCATCAATTCCCATTCTATCTCCAGCTTCATAAAAGAAATAGTTACAAGAATGTTGAAGTGCTTGTGTTACATTTAAATATCCATGTCCTCTATGGTAACTTGTATAATACCAACATTTTCTTGGTGGATAATATTTTGTATAAATACCTGTATCATTGATTTTTTCTTTTGATGTTATTGCTCCTGTTTCAAGTCCTGCTATTGCAGTTATCATTTTATATACAGAACCAGGCTCATATGTTCCTTGTATTGCTTTATTTAATAATGGATGTGTTTCACTATCATTCATATAATTCCATTTATCTGATTCAAGTTTTCCTACAAACCATTGTGGCTCATATGATGGGTAACTTGCCATCGCTAAAACTTCTCCTGTATTTACATTCATAACAACTGCTGCTCCACCTTTTGCATCATAAACTTGAGAAAATCCTCCATTTTTGATTTTTTCTACACAATTTGCTAAAGCTTCTTCAGTAACTGATTGTAATGTTGAATCTATCGTTAAAATTACATTACTACCAGCAACAGCTTCTTTTGTTATGTTTTCACCCGTTATTGTTCCATCAACAGACATTTCGACTTGTTTTTGTCCACTTGTTCCCTTTAAATATTCTTCAAACATTGATTCTATACCAGTTTTTCCAATAATATCATCCATGTCATATTTATCTTTTCTCTGTTGATATTCTTCATCACTTATTGTTCTTGTATATCCAATTACATGTGCTGCTAATGTTCCATTATTATATACTCTTTCAGCAGTTGTATCTATACTTATTCCAGGAAACTCGCCATTTCTTTCATTTATTTGTGCTACAACAGTATCATTTACATCTTTTGAAATTGTTATTGGTTTTGTTGCACTATATCCTGTTGTTGTAATCAAATATCTTATTGAAATTATTTTTCTTATATCTTCAACATTATCTGTTGAAATTTGATATTTAGATTTAAATTTATAAAATGCCTCTTCTGCTGTTGTATCTTCTGAAAGTTTATATTTCTTTTTCCATTTTTCTAATGTGCTATCTGATATAGTATATTCAAATGGTGATATTTTTACAGGAAATGTATCTGTATATGTAGCTTGTTGTTCATTTAATAAATTAACTAATTTCAATATTGCCGTATTTAATTCATCATCAGATACGTTTGTTTTATATATTTCTACATTATTAACTGCTCTAATCCCTGCTAATTCAGTTCCAGATCTATCTAAAATAGATCCCCTTACAGAATCTATTTTACTTATTCTTGAAAGTCTTGTATTTGATTGTTGTCTATAACTCTCGCCATGTACTACTTGTAAGTTGAATAATTGAGCAATAAGAATTATACCAATTGCATATACAAGTATTGTTATTATATTAAATCTAAAATTAACTTGTTTTATTCCATTTTCTTGTTCCCATGAAGTTTCTTTGTCAAAGCTAATTCTCTTGTTCAATTTTTCACCTTCTTTCACATTGTTTTTTTATTAAAAATATCTTGTTAAGATTTTATCATCCTTTATTTCGCTTTCAATTTCATATCCAACATTTTTCATAATTGGATATATAATAATTATTATGAAAATATTATATATTGTTTCAAGTGCCAAAATTTTCAAAAATGGAATTACTTCTACACTTATTTGAAAAAATACTCCTTGAAGAACATATAATAATACTTCATATACAATTGTGCAAAATGCTCCTATCAATAAAATCACTATTCTGCTATCTTTTGAAAAGTTTTTGTCAAATGTTCCTCCTATAATTCCGACAATAGCTAAACATACAGAAGTTATTCCTATATTTTTTCCAATCCACAAATCCATAAAAATTCCATATATTATTCCATATATTATTCCTCTGCTTCTTCCAATAAATAGTCCTATAAAAAGTGCTAATATTACTACAATATTAGGCATTACTCCTGCTATTGTAAAATTTACAAAAAATACGGATTGTAATAAATATATAAATATAAACACGAAAATTAAAGATATATATATTAATGCTTTTTTCATGTATTAAAAACTCTCTTTCATTATTTTATTATTACAAGTACTGTTTCTAATTTGTTAAAATCTACGGCTGTTTCAATCACAGCATATGAATCAATTTTATTCGTCCCTGTTTCAACTTTTTTTATTCTTCCAACATGTATTCCTTTAGTATAAATTCCACCCATTCCAGATGTTTCTACACTATCTCCTTGAATTACATTAGAACCTATTTTTAAATTTGTTGCTTTTAATGTTGATTCACTTTCTATCGTTCCTTTACATGTCATAACATCTCTTGTTGTACTTGCTAAACAACTTGTAGAACTTGCACTGTCAACAATTGTTTGAATTTTTGCAGTTTTAGCTGTTGTTGATACAATATATCCCACAAGACCTTCATCAGCAATAACTGTCATATTTTCTTTTACACCATTATCTGATCCTATATTTATTACTAGTGTTTTTGAATAATTGCTTATATCTCTTGATATAATTGTTCCTGGAACAGTTGTATATTCACCATATTTTTCAGCTAAATTTAATTGTTGTTTTAATTGTTCATTTTCCGTTTTCATTACTTCAAATTCTCTTAGACTTTTTTCTAGTTCACTATTTTTTTGTTTTAGTTCCTCATTTTCTGTTTTTAATTCATTTACATTTTCAAAAAATTTATCATTATTATTTATTTTATTTATTGTAACTGTATCTCCAAAATATTTTTTAAATAAGTTAAACCATTTTGAATTGGAACAATAACAACATTTGCAAAGTTTTCAATTGTAGATATATTTTCTGTATTTCTATTTGTAAATACAACTAATAATACTAATATAATTATTGTTATAATTACTCCAATTACTCCACTTTTGCTATTTCTTTCCATACAAATTCCTTTCAAAAATTATCTTTTTCTTGCATTTTTTAATACTGTTCTTAATTTATCTATATCTTGCAATGTTTTTCCTGTACCTCTTACAACACATTCTAATGGATCTTCAGCAACATATGTTGGCATTCCTGTTTCCATACTAATAAGCTTGTCTAAATTTTGAACTAATGCTCCTCCACCTGATAACATTATTCCTTTTTCCATAATATCTGAAGCTAATTCTGGTGGTGTTTTTTCCAATGTTAATTTTACTACTTCAACAATTTGTGCAATTGAATCTTTTATTGCTTCTTCTACCTGACCTGATGTAATTATTTCCGTTGCTGGTAACCCTGTTGCTAAATCTCTTCCTTTAATTTTCATACTCATTTGTGACATTAATGGTAATGCACAACCTAATTCTTTTTTTATATTTTCAGCTGTTGTTTCTCCGATTGCTAAATTTAATTCCCTTTTTACATAATTTATAATATCTTCATTAAGTTCATCACCTGCAACTCTTATTGAATTACTTAATACAATTCCTCCTAAAGATATTACTGCAACTTCAGTTGTTCCTCCACCAATATCAACTATAATATTTCCACTTGGTTGTTCAATTTCTATTCCAGCTCCAATAGCAGCAGCCATTGGTTCTTCAATTAAATAAACTTCTTTTGCTCCTGCTCGTATTATTGTTTCTTCAACTGCTCTTTCTTCTACTTCCGTAATTCCTGATGGTACTCCTACTATTACTCTTGGTCTTACTGCATTATATTTTTTACATACTTTGTCCATTATTTTTTTCAATAAAAGTTTTGTTGCTGTAAAATCTGCAATAACTCCATCTTTTAAAGGTCTTATTGCACTTACTTCTTTTGGCGTCCTTCCTAGCATTTCTTTTGCTTCATTTCCTATTGCAATAACATTTCCTGTTTGATTTTCTATTGCTATAACTGCTGGTTCTCTATAAACAATTCCTTTTCCATTTAATGTGACTAAAATATTTGCAGTTCCTAAATCTATTCCTATATCTCTAGATTTTAATGATAAAAAACTCATTTTCCCCATTCCTTCCAAATGTTTTTATATATTATCTACACCTAATTTTGAAAAAATACTGATATAATTGTTTCCTCCAATTATTATATGATCAATTAAATTTATCCCTAATATTGTAGATGCCTTCTTTACTTCTCTAGTAAATTCAATATCATTTTTGCTTGGAGTTACATCTCCTGATGGATGATTGTGTACAAGTATAATTTGCATTGCTTGTACTTTAACAGCTTCATTAAG
>OMGH01001797.1_pt1 | contig 12052 bp, 7 predicted proteins | sample 1645841 | NCBI WGS metagenome assembly OMGH01 (sample SAMN00849584, study PRJEB25192) | human gut metagenome
ACAACATTTCCGGGCAGGAAACATTTGAGAGAGAATGCTCTCCTCTGCTTCAGATCCGAGATGCTTATCCGAAAATGATTATTGCCAGAACCAAACATCCAAAATATAGCTATGAAGGAGTCGAAATTCACGATATAGCCGATTGGCTGCTACAAGAATAAGCAGGGCGAAATATCTCCGTCTACAGAGTAAAATAGATAGTTACTTTTCCTGCAGCCTGTGATAAACTTGTTCATGAGCGGGGGAAAGATTTTGGACTGCACCCCAACATTGTCATAAAAGCAGGGGAAATGCCCCGGAATTATTTAATATAGGTAATAAAAATGACAGAAGAGAAATATACGATCCATAAGTATAAAAGAATTTTATTTTATGTAGTGATACTTGTGCTGTTTGCAGCATTTTTTTAGGGCAGAGCATTTACCCCAGTGAGAGGGAAACGGTCACGGAGGAAAGCATTACTTATACCGGAACCTTTTACCGGGAGCTGCCAGACGGAACAGAAGAGGAGATCCGGGTTCCGGACCGGTATGATGTGCCTGCCGGTGAGCCTTTAGTCATCCGGTCAGTGCTCCCACAGGACTATAATGAAAATACGATCGCCATCAGATCCTCTCTGGAGAATGTGCGCATTTATATCGGAGGGGAACTGAGGACGGTGTATGATACGAAGAATACTAGACCCTTCGGGAAAAATTCTGCCAGCGGGTATGTGTTCTGCGAGACGTCCGGTGAGGATGCGGGGCAGGAAGTGCGGATCGAACTGCAGTCTTTTACTGAAAAGTATTCCGGTGTCGTCAACACGGTATATTGCGGGGATAAATCAGATATCTGGGGTTATATCTTTCACTGCTATTTTATGGTAACTCTGATCGCCTGCACTATGCTGTTTTCCGGACTGGTCGTGCTGATCATCAGTCTGGTGCTCGATATTGTATACAAGACAAGATTTGATCTGGAATATCTGGGATGGTGCATGATCCTGGGAGCAGTGTGGATGCTGGGAGAATCGAAGCTGCGTCAGCTGTTTGTTCCCAATGCTTCTATTCTGTCGAATATGTGCTTCTTTGTTGTGATGATCTGCCCGGTCCCAATCATGTTCTATATTGATAGTGTGCAGCAGGGAAGATACCGGAAGGTCTATCATGTGGCAGAGTGTATCGTTTGTGTGAATTTTGTGATATGCACGGTCTTACAGGTACTGAATATTGCAGATTTTATTTCGACAATGTTCTTGTCCCACATAGTGATCGCAGGAACGTTCCTGACGATATTTATCACCATCTGCCGAGATCTTATCAAGGGAACAGCGAAACATTACAAGCTTCCGCTGATCGGACTGGTAGCTGCCATGATCGCAGTCATGCTGGAGGTGACAGAGGTGTATCGTGTTGTGTCTATGTCCGGAATCTTTATCGCAATCGGACTGGTGGTCCTGCTGGTCGTTACCCTGATCCAGACAATGGACCGCATCCGCGAGCTGGAGCTGGCACGACAGAAAGAGGCCCGGGAAAGCCTGGATTACCTGACAGGACTTCCAATGCGTCATAAAGGTGAGACACTGATTATTGAAAAAATGCAGGAGCATGATGGCTGTCTGGGATTTGTGGATATGGATAATCTCAAGAAGATCAATGATGTCTATGGACATAAGGCGGGGGATTATGCGCTCAGGCTGGTAGGAGCAATGCTCACAGAGTGCATGGAGAATGCGGTGGTCTGCCGGCTGGGAGGAGATGAGTTTCTGTTCTATCTGCCTGAGGTATCAGAAGTTGAGATGAACACGCAGATGAGAAAGCTGTTTGACAGCTTTGAAGCGGCAAAAAATGCCACGACGGAGACTTTACCGGCATCCTTATCCTGCGGTCTGTGCATGTGCAGACAGGGAGAAAGCTTTGAAGAATACTATATAAGAGCGGACAAGGCATTGTATTATGTCAAACAGAACGGCAAGAACAATTACCGGTTTTATGAGGAACTGGCGGAACAGTAGGCAGCGATATTCCATGCTATCTTAGAATACTTGATGCCGGCCGATGTATTGACACTGGAATAAATCGTGGCAGAAATCCCAGATAAAAGCAGGAATTTAGGAGAAATAAAATAATGTCAAAAGATGAATACCTGATTACAGATGCCCCACTCAAAGCGTTGACTGTTTTTGCAATGCCTATGATTCTGGGCAGCTTTTTTCAACAGGTTTATAATATGGCGGATTCCATTATTGTCGGTCAGTATGTTGGTTCGTCTGCACTTGCGGCTGTCGGTGCATGCGCGGCACTTACGAATGTATTTATTTGTGTGGCACTTGGTGCCGGTGTCGGTGCAGGCGTACTGGTAAGCCGCTATTTTGGTGCCAGAGATTACGGCAAAATGAAAACGATTGTGTCGACATCTTTGATCAGCTTTCTGATCCTAAGCATACTTCTTGGTGTATTCGGCTTTCGTTTTTCCCATCCGATGATGAGCCTTTTACAAACGCCCACTGACATACTGGAGGAAGCTGTACTGTATCTGCGGGTATATTTTGTGGGATTTCCGTTTTTATTTATGTACAATATCCTTTCGACGATGTTCACCTCAATCGGGGAATCAAAGATTCCGTTGGGTCTGCTGATATTTTCTTCTGTTTTGAATATTATTATGGATCTTTGGATGGTGGCAGGACTTGGATTGGGTGTATTTGGTGCAGCCCTTGCAACTTTGATCGCACAGGGCATTTCTGCGGTATTTTCATTCGTGATCTTTTTTTACCGGATGCGCCAATATAAGAGTCCATTTCACTGGTTTGACGGACAGGAGTTACATTATATGCTCCGGATTGCCATACCGTCAGTTCTCCAGCAGTCCACAGTATCAATAGGCATGATGATCGTGCAGGCAGTTGTAAACCCATTTGGTACACAGGCACTCGCAGGTTATTCGGCAACAATGAGAGTAGAGAATGTTTTCTCACTGATATTTGTGTCCATTGGCAATGCAGTTTCGCCGTATGTGTCCCAGAATCTTGGTGCTCAGAAAATCGGGCGTATTAAAAAAGGTTATCACGCTGCACTGGTGTTAGATCTGTGCTTTGCAGTTCTGGCTTTTATAATTATTGAAACACTGCACACCCAGATTTCTTCATTATTTCTGGGAAAAGACGGAACTGCTTTCGCATATCAGGTATCCGGGGATTACATGAGATGGCTTGGCTATTTCTTTATTTTCATGGGCATTAAGATGGCAACGGATGGAGTTCTGCGTGGACTTGGAATCATGCGTCCATTTCTTATAGCTAATATGGTAAACCTTGCGATCCGTCTGTCGGTTGCTTTGATTTTTGCACCGCGCTTCGGTATTGCATTTGTCTGGCTTGCCGTACCGGCGGGCTGGCTGGCAAACTTCCTGATTTCCTATGCGGCGCTTAGAAAATCGTGGCCGGATGACAGAATCGCTGTATCCTGCAACGGCTGTATGGATTCTGCAGAAACGAAGAAGTAGCCGGTAGCTGCCAATGGAACCGCACGGATTTACTGCAACAAAAACTTCCAGAGAGGCGGGGAGGAAGCAGGAGCTGTTGCGGTTGAATCCATATCGGAAAATATCTATAGTCGAAAAGCAAAAAGGCGGGAGTCTCTGTGAGAGGCTTCCGTCTTTTTAGCTACAGCAGGAAGAATGAGTTTTCTAATCGATCTTTAAGATCAGATCAAGTACGCGCTTTGCGCAGCGCTCCAGATCGCTTCGATCCAGCGCACCGAGTTCCATCGCCTTTTTCACGCGTTCCGGGAAACCGCACGCCATCTTCACATCATTTCCGGCTTTGATCTCCTTGTAATGTTCCCCTCTCGTCCACCAGTCGGAGGTTACCATTCCGTGAAAATGCCACTCGTCACGCAGGATGCCTTCGAGCAGATCGTGATTTTCCGAAGCGCGGTGGCCGTTGATCATATTGTAAGCGGACATGATAACCCACGGATCGGCTTCCTTCACGATGATCTCAAACGCCTTTAAGTAGATCTCGCGGAGTGCGCGCTCGGAGACGCGGGAGTCGCTGTGCTTGCGGTTGGTCTCCTTGTTGTTGCAGGCAAAATGCTTCACGGCTGCGGCGATGTGCTGCGACTGGATGCCGCGTACCATGGCTGCGCCCATTTTGCCGGCGAGCAGCGGATCTTCCGAATAGTATTCAAAATTTCTTCCGCAGAGAGGATTGCGGTGAATATTGACCGCCGGTGTCAGCCATACGGCGATGTTGTTCTCTTTTACTTCCTCTGCGCCTGCGGTTCCGACCCGCTCAACCAGGGCAGGATTCCAGGTGGAGGCGAGCAGTGTGGCGCATGGCCATGCCGTTGTGCAGACCTCGCACTGCGGTGTGATGCGCAGACCGGCAGGACCGTCGGCGGTCATGATGTTTGGAACGCCGTATTCCGGAAGATTGCCGTAGCCGTAGGTATTCGCGACAGAGGTATTCGGCTGGCCGCCGAGCAGAAGAATCAGATCATCGTCGTCCAGCTGGGCGGTAAATTCATCCAGGGAAATCTTTCCCTCGTAAACATCGATCAGCGGATGTGCGTTTTCCTTATAGGAATTCAGCAGAAGGCAGGATGCGCGTCCGCGTGTTGCCGGGGAGAGAGCCTCCTCGGTGCCCGGTATCATTTTTTCAAAAACACAGGCATTCGGATTGTTGGCAGTTCCCTGCGGAAGTTCTTCGTAGCTTCCGTCTGCGAGCAGGCGCTTCTTCAAGCTTGCAGGTGCGGCTTTGGAGGAAAGCTGTTCTACCAGCAGATTGGCGTCGAGCGTCATGACATAATCCAGCGCTGTGACATCCCGGACGGAAGTTCCGATGTAAAAATGGTAGTCGCCCTTTTCCAGTATGTAGGAGGATTTAAAAATTTTTCCCAGATCATCGTAGGAAGCCATGGAATTTTTCGCTGTCTCGAGCGTCAGAAGCTGGCTTTCGCCCGGGAGAAGTGTTCTTGTCTTGCAAAAAGCGGAAAGTTCGCGCGCCGGTTTCTGCAAAAGTCCCTGCGGCGCACTGTAATACATCTGCACGACTTCTTTTCCACTGTAATCTCCGGTGTTTGTGACAAGGACAAAAGCGCGGATGGCCTGCGCGGTTTCGGTCACACTCTGCACCGTAAGGGAAAACTGTGTGTAGGAAAGTCCGAATCCGAACGGATAGCATACGCGTTTTGCCGCATCCCCAAAAGTCTCAAAATAGCGGTAGCCCACATAGATATCCTCAGTATAGTCCACATAGTCAACCGATTCGTGGAAATCCGCGGTGGAAGGATAGTCGTCCACGGAAGCGGCGAAGGTGTCCGGAAGCTTGCCGGACGGAGATATCTTTCCGCATAGCAGTTCCGCCGTGGCAAGTCCGCCCTCCATGCCGCCCTGCCATGCGATAAGTGCGGAGGAGATCTGATCGTCATTTTTGATCCAGGAGGTATCGATGATGCCGCCGATATTTAAGACGACTGCAATTCTGGAAAAATGCTGCTTTACCTGCGCGATCATGGCGGATTCTTCCTTTGTGAGATAGAAGTCGCCGTCCGGGAAGATCTCTCCGGAGATTTTCGGCATGCTGGTCTCTGTCTCCCACGGATTATATTCTCCGTTGTATTCGATGCTGGAGCGGTCCCAGCCTTCTCCGGAAAAACGGCTCAATACGATCACAGCCGTATCGGTATAGGCACTGGCGCCGGCGAGAAGCTCGGCGGAGAGCGCCGGCTCTGTCGTCATGCCGGGAACGGAACCCTGATCGTACTGTTCGTTCACATTGGCGCGGTAGAAATCGCACAGCGGCTCGTAGAGGGAGACGGCATCGTGGAGCATCTGAAAGCCATCGTAGAGATTGTGCACATACGATACGGTCACATCGCCGCTGCCGCCGCCTCCCTTGACATAATCAAAACTGCCTTTTCCAAAGAGTGCAATCCGGCTGCCTGCTTTTAACGGCAGCAGATTGTGCTCGTTCTTTAAGAGAACCATACCCTCTGCTGCAGCTTCCCTGGAAAGTGCGATGTGTTCTTTGGAAGCAGTCACGTAACAGCCCTCTTTTAACGGACGATTTGGCTGATACATCACTCTGGTCCATTTCTTCATTTTGACCTCTTTTCCGGCATACGCCTGATATTATTTTGATATTTTCCATCATGGAACATTGTCTATGTTCGTATTATAAGCAGATAATTCCGTTTGTTATAGATCGAATTTTGGCAGAAACATGGGTCGATATTGATATTTTTTCCTTCTGAAGGTATGATGGTAGAAAGAGAAACCGTGCATGTGAAAACACGGAGAGAGCAGGAAAGAGAGGGAGCGGGAGTGCAGCAGGGGGAACATGAGATTATATCCGATGACGGGCTGATGCAGCTCTATTTTACGCAGGTCGACGCGTCCAATGAATTGCTGCCGGCACATTGGCATGAGCATCTGGAAATGATCTGTATGCAGCACGGGGCAATGACAGCGTACATCAATGAGACGTCGTATGAACTGCAGCAGGGAGATATTCTCGTTGTCAATCCGAGAGACATTCACTACACGCATGTCCATGGGGACGGGCATTACTATCTGCTGCAGATTCCGCCGGAGCATTTAAAGCGCGTCAGTGAGGACTGGCGGGGACTGCATTTCGGGGAATATGTTCCGTATTCGGAGGAGACCGCATCCGTGAATTGCCGGATGTCACAGAAGCTGGAAGAAATGAAGTGCCTGCAGGAGCAGGCGGCGGACGGTACGCATCTGCTATTTCTTGCAGCGGTTTATAAGCTGCTGTATCTGCTGTATACAAAGGATGCGGCCACGGTCGATCATGTGCTGCGCCACCGCTCCAGGAGAGATTTTGAGCGGATCGAGCAGAGCATGCAGTATGTGAAAAGAAATTACACGAACCCGATTACACTAAAAGAGACGGCAGATGAACTGTCGCTTACGCCGGAATATTTTTGCCGTCTGTTTAAAAAGTACACCGGCCAGACATTTTTGACTTATGTAAACCAAATCCGCCTGCAGTATTTTCACAGTGATCTGCTGCAGACGGACGAGAGTATTACTTATTTAATGAATAAAAATGGAATTACCAACTATAAGGTGTTTCTGCGCAGCTTTAAGGAAACCTATGGCATGCCGCCCGGTCAGCTTCGCAAAAAGCAGAGAGAAGTAAGAGATGCCGGAGCAATCAGTGCGCGGTCAGCTTTTTCATCCGGAAATGATAGTAAAACAGAAACAGAACGGATGTTAAAACCCAGGACACCGGATAATTGAGGAGCGTTACGGTGAGCGTCGGGAAGAGGGCAACCACTCCGAAAATCCATACCACACGGAACAGGCAGATACCGCCGGTTGTGATGAGCATTGGAACGACGACATCACCCATGCCGCGCAGCGCACCGGAGAAGACCTCGGTAAAGACGAACAGCCAGTAAAATGGAGCCATGGTCGCCATCATTTTCAGTCCGATCTCCACGACATTTTCATCGGTCACAAAAATGTGGAAGAGCGGAATGCGGAAGCATACGAGCACCAGCATCAGAAGGATGGCGGCAGCAAAGTCCATGCCGATACACACGCGGATACTTTTTCTGACGCGGTCATACTTTCCGGCGCCGTAGTTCTGACCGACGAAAGTTGTGATGGCAATACCGAAAGCACCGCTGACCATCCAGACGATCGCGTCCAGTTTTCCGTAAGCCGCCCATGCGGCAACCGTGTCGGTTCCGAATTTGTTGAGCGCGGACTGGATAATCATGTTGGAAATGCTGTACATGGCATACTGAAATCCGCCCGGCAGTCCTAAAAGCAACTCTGATTTGAGAAGTTTCGGGTGGATACGGATCTCTTTTAAGGAAAAATCGCAGAGATCTTTCTGGCGCATCAGAAAGACGGTAACGATCACGGCGCTGATTCCCTGCGAGAGAAGCGTGGCGATCGCCGCACCGGCAACACCGAGTCCCAGCCCGACGATCAGGAGCAGGTCGAGAACAATATTGATGACGCAGCAGATCATCAGACAGTACAGGGGACGTCTGGAATCTCCAAGTGCGCGGAGCAGCCCTGCTCCGGTATTGTAAATAAACACGAAGAAGATACCGGCAAAATAAATGCGCAGATAGAGAATGGAATCACTCATCAGTTCTTCCGGCGTATTCATCAGTCGAAGAAGCGCCGGGGCAGCAGTGATGCCGATCAGTGTCATGATGACGCTGCCGATGATGGAGAAGGCATAGATCGTATGAATACTGTCGTCCACCTTTTTGCGGTCCCCGGATCCGAAGAACTGGGAGACGATGACGGAAGCACCGGCAGTCAGCCCGGTAAAAAAGTTGACCAGCAGGTTGATGACCATTCCGGAGGAACCGGCGACCGCGGCAAGTGCATTTTTCCCGACAAAGCGTCCCACAATGACGGCATCGATCGTGTTGTAAAGCTGTTGAAAAAAAGAACCCAGTAAAATAGGAAAGAAAAATAAAAGAAGTTGTTTCCAGATGATACCGGATGTGATTTCGTTCTTGGAAGAGGTTTCGTTCATGCTATAATCTCCATATCTGTTGTAAAGGTATAAAAAATGTGAAAATAAGTCCGAAATATATTATAAAATCTGCAGCATAAAATAACAAGAAAATCCGTTTATGTTTTTGACGTTCTGTGATAATATAACACTATAAAATGCCTGTTGCCAGGGATGGACAGGAAAGCCACGGAGGACACACTATGGATAAGAAAGAGAATCAGCCACGTGAGAAAAAGGGTATGCCGCTTGCGCCGGTCTTTTTGCTGGGAGCAACGGTGCTGCTGTTGATTGAAATGTATTTTATCGTCAACCTGCCCCGGGTATATCTGGTGCAGATCATTCTGGGAGCAGCAATTCTCGCCTGTACTTATGTATTCATCGCTGCCTTATTAAAGGAGATACATAAGACCGGGGAGCAGGTAAAAGACGAATATGAGAGGATGCTTCGCGGGGAAAAGGCGTCATATCTGATGCTCAAGAAAATCTCGGAGCAGCTGGAGGCGGTTGACCGCAATACCAGGGAGCCGGGCGAAGAGATCATCACAGCGCAGAAGGCGATCGCCAAGGTGACCATTACCAGAAGCAAGGAAAATGCAGATGCACTTATGAATTCCAACGACCGCGTAGTGGACAATCTCTTACAGTTAAAGGAGAGCATGGATGCTGGATTCGAGCAGTTTGCCGGAAAGCAGCAGAACATGATGGATGATTCCGTTAAGGAACTCGTCTTAAAGCAGCAGGAATTTGCTGAGGAATTAAAGGAGATTACCGCAGGGCTTAAGGAGATTAACGAGGAACTCCAGGCAGTGAAGGAGACGGCTGCCGAGGAAAAGGCACAGACGCTTGCCGCTATTGAGAGCCGGATGGACGAACTGGTAAGCCAGAATGCGGCGCTGGAGAGCAAAATTGCAGAAAGCGCGGCAGCTGCAGCAGTGCAGAAGCCGGAGCCTGACATGGAGCCGGAGCGGGCAGAATCAGAGCCGTTCATGGAAGCGGAGCCGGAACTGGGCATGGAACCACAGCCGGAAGCTTTCATGGAAGCGGAGCCGGAACTGGGCATGGAACCACAGCCGGAAGAGGTCATGGAGCCGCAGCCGGAAGAGGTCATGGAGCCGGAAGCGGATTTTAGCATGCCGGATACACCGGAGGAGGAACTGCCGGTTGTAGATGCAGAGACGGTGACGGATGACACCCCGGTGATGGAAGAGTATGAGGAACCGGTTGTAGATTCCGACGCGATTGTGGAAGAGGAAGATGCGGCAGCTGCCACAGACGATCAGAATGAGGCTGAGGCAGAGAGCGCGGCGATAGACAGTTTCGATTTTGGAGCAGATGGTCTCGATTTCGGAGGAGACAGCTTAGACCTTGGAGTGGACGGTCTCGATCTCGGGACAGAGAACCTTGACCTAGGAGCAGATAACTTAGATGCCGGAGCAGGCGGACTTGATCTTGGGGCAGACAGCTTAGACCTCGGAGGAGACAGCCTTGATTTAGGAGCAGATAGTCTCGATCTTGGAGCAGAGAACCTTGACCTTGGAACAGAGAACCTTGATCTCGGAGTGGATAGCTTAGATTTAGGAGCAGATAGTCTCGATCTTGGAGCAGAGAACCTTGACCTTGGAACGGAGAACCTTGATCTCGGAGTGGATAGCTTAGATTTAGGAGCAGATGGCTCCGATCTCGGAGGAGAAAGTCTCGATCTTGGAGCAGATCTGAAAGAGGAAGCCGCACCGGAGAATGAAGTATCGGACGAGCCAGAGCCAGTAGCCGCGCCGGAGAACGAAATACCGGACGAGCCGAAGGTGGCCAAGCCGCAGAAAGAGCCTGAGACAAAGGCAGAGGAAGCTGCACCGATGGATTTTTCCGATCCACACAAGCTTATGACTCCGGAAGAAATTGCCGCATTGATTGCAAAAATGTAAGAGCAGGTTCCGGGATAAGCAATGAAGTTATTAGCAGTTTCAGAATAAAAAATGAGCGTGGAAGATTCTCTGAAGTAAAATGTGGGAATTTCTTCCACGCTATTTTTGTATCTGAAACGATAATACTTATTTATATATCCCGGAACTTCCTATTACGGGAATCTATGCGGCAATTCTTTCCGTAATCTTACAGATCAGACTCCGCGACGATCGTCACGATATTCTTGATGACGGAGACTGCTGTCTGCATGCCCTCCACGCTGATATGCTCATACGGACCGTGGAAGCCGTAGCCGCCGGTGCCAAGATTCGGGCATGGAAGCCCCATAAAGCTTAATCTGGCGCCGTCTGTACCGCCGCGGACCGGGCGGGAGAGCGGTGTGAGACCGGTCATCGAGATTGCCTTTTTTGCGATATCCACAACATAAGGATGCTGTTCGATGATCTCAAGCATATTGGAGTAGGAATCCGTGATGGTAAGAGAGACGGTTCCGGTGCCGTATTTCTGGTTGATCTCCACTTCCAGTGTGCGGAGTCTGTTCAGGCGTGATTCAAAAGAAGCCCTGTCGTGGTCACGCACGATATAGGAAAGTTCTGCAAAAGCGACATCACCCTTCATGTCGGTCAGATGATAGAAGCCCTGTCTGCCCTCGGTGTGCGCTGGTGTCTCCTCCGGCGGAAGCTGCGACTGGATATCGCACGCCACAAGAGCGGCATTTACCATAATATCCTTTGCCTCGCCCGGATGCACATTGACGCCTTTAATGGAAAATTTTGCGCTCGCGGCGTTGAAATTCTCATAGGCGACTTCGCCCTCGTAATCGCCGTCTACCGTGTAGGCAAAAGCAGCCTTAAAATAATCTAGGTCAAATAAATCTGCACCGCAGCCGATTTCTTCGTCCGGGGTAAATCCCACCCAGATATCTCCGTGAGGCATTCCGGAAGAAATGATCTCTTCGAGCGCTGTGACGATTTCTGCCACACCGGCCTTGTCATCCGCGCCGAGCAGTGTCGTGCCGTCGGTGGTAATCAGGGTTCTTCCCTTCAAATCCTTCAGCGTTGGAAAATCGGAAACCTTTAACATTGCCCCGGTACCGTTTAAACGGACGTTCCCGCCGTCATAATCCGGAATGATCTGCGGTTTGACGTCTTTGCCGGAGTAGTCCGGTGCGGTATCCATATGTGAGATAAAACCAACGGCCTTGTGTCCCTCACAGCCGGCAGTTGCCGGAAGCAGACCGTACACATAGCAGTGGTCGGTCAGAATCACATTTTTAAGACCGAGATCCCGTAATTCCTGCTCCAGTACCTTTCCGAGATCAAACTGACGCTCGGTAGACGGAATCTGTATCTTGCCGTCTGCCATGTTATTCTCATCCGATGTCGTCCAATAGGACACATATTTCAATAATCGCTGTTCAACTTGCATAATAAACCTCCTTGATCTATGCCATTCTATCTATAAAATAACACAATTGAAAAAAAATTTGAAGTTTTTTAAAAAAAATGTTGCATTTCTAAAATTTCTGTTATATAATAATTTTCGTGCTCGAGTGATACAGAACACGAGATACAAAATAAGCGCCACTAGCTCAGCTGGCAGAGCACCTGACTCTTAATCAGGGTGTCCAGGGTT
>OMGH01001807.1_pt1 | contig 11994 bp, 13 predicted proteins | sample 1645841 | NCBI WGS metagenome assembly OMGH01 (sample SAMN00849584, study PRJEB25192) | human gut metagenome
GGCAGACTGCTACCGCCGCACCATGGGCGAGCCCCAGTGGCGCAGGAACGTCACCTTCTGCCGCCCCGATGGCGTGGAGGTGCAGTTCTGAGAGGTTGAATTCTGTCCCTTGACAGTCTGGGTAAATATGGTACTATGGTGATAGGAACAAACCAGATCTGAGATGGGAGGAATTTCTGATGCGCAATGTTTTTTCCCGCCGTGATTTTCTGAAAGCATCTGCCGCCGCTGTGCTGGCCGCTTCTGCCGCCGGTGTCCTCACCGGCTGCGATGGGGGCGGTGAACAGCTGGCAGAAAACGAAGCGATTTTGGGAGATTTTAAGATTCAAATTTCGAGTGCACAGACGAGAGGAACTTATGTGACTTCTGGAGGCGAATCGAAGAGTGAACATTGGGTAGACGCTACGGTTAAAATCGTATACACAGGAAAAGGTTTTAATTCTGTGCAGTATTCCCGGGTTTTCTCTGCTGCTGTTGGCGAAACACCATGGAAACTTGATAAACCTACTGGAAATCTGTCGAGCACCGATGTGCCGTTAATGAATACTAAGACAGTGCAGGTGAGCTTTAAGGCTCCTTCGGATGATGCGTCGTATACGACTTTTGAAAAGGGCGAACCCTTAAAGATGAGAGTTTCGTTCTTTGATCAGAGCATCGTGTTCTATCTGCGTAATGGCAACAAAACTGTGTCCATCAAAAAATCCTAATATCCCCCAAGAGCCCGAGGTGCACCCGCACCCCGGGCTTTTTTGCGCCCAAATTTTACATTGGGGCAAAAACATGTCCGAACAATTTACCTCGATTTTTCCCGCTTGTGGTCGAAGCGGCTCTCCGACTGGGATACAATAGTGCCGTACCCAGGGAAAATACGAGAACAAGAGCCGGGAGCGGAAAACCCGGATGTTTGGAGGACAAATATTATGAAAAAGATCACGCGTCGTTCGTTCCTGGCTGTCTGCGGCACCGTGGCAGCCGCTGCTGCCCTCACCGCCTGCGGCGGTTCCGCTTCTTCTGCTACGGCATCCACCGCTTCTTCCGCTGCCGGGAGCACTGCTGCCGGCACCCTGAGCGGCAATGTGGCAACCGGCGGTTCCACTTCCATGAAGAACGTCATCGCCGCCCTGACCGAAGGCTTCGCTGAGGTGGAGCCGGGCGTCACGGTCAGCTATGACCCCACCGGTTCCGGTGCCGGCATCACCGGTGCGACCGATAAGACTCTGGACATCGGCCTGTCCTCCCGCGCCCTGAAGGACGACGAGAAGAACGATGTGGACGGCACCATCATCGCACTGGACGGCATCGCCATCATCGTGAACAAGGCCAGCAAGGTCGAGGACCTGACCGTCGATCAGCTCAAGCAGATGTTCACCGGCGAGATCACCAACTGGTCTGAGGTCGGCGGCGACGACGGCGAGATCGTTCTGATCGGCCGTGAGGCTGGCTCCGGCACCCGCGACGGCTTCGAGAGCATCGTGGATGTCAAGGACTCCTGCAAGTATGCACAGGAGCTGACCGCGACCGGCGCTGTCATCAGCGCCGTCGAGGCCAACCCGCTGGCCATCGGCTACGCTTCCCTGTCTGCCGTCGGCGAGACTGTGAAGATGGTCACGGTCGGCGGTGTGGCCTGCAGCGAGGAGACCGTCAAGGACGGCAGCTATGAGGTCCAGCGTCCCTTCGTCTTCGTCACCAACAAGTCCGTCACCCTGTCCGAGCAGGCGCAGGCCTTCTTCGACTTCGCCACCAGCGCCGATGCTGCGGACCTCATCCGTACCGCCGGTGCAGTGCCTGTGAATGAGTGATCGAGTATGCAACAAAACGCTTCGCTTCTGAAAAAGATCGAGCTGCCCCGCACCACCGCCGAGTGGCTGGAAGCTGTGATGAACTTCCTCTTCTTCCTCTGCGGCATCCTGGCAGTGGGCTGCGTGGTGCTCATCTCGGTGTACATGATCGCTTCGGGCGTGTCTGCCATCCGGAAGATCGGCCTGTTCCGCTTCCTGTTCGGCACCGAGTGGGCCTCCACCGCCGCAGACCCGAAGTATGGCATCCTGCCCTTCATCCTGTCCAGCGTGTACGGCACACTGGGTGCGACCCTCATCGGTGTGCCGGTGGGCCTGCTGACGGCGGTGTTCCTCTCGAAGGCCGCCGGGCCCCGTGTGCGCACGGTGGTCATCACGGCCATCGAGCTGCTGAGCGGCATCCCCAGCGTCGTGTTCGGCCTGTTGGGGATGCAGGTGCTCGTCCCCGCAGTGGCCAGGGCCTTTGGCAAGGCGTCCGGTGCCTGCCTGCTGAGCGCCATCGTGGTGCTGGCCATCATGATCCTGCCCAGCATCGTGTCCGTGTCGGTCACAGCGCTGAACGCCGTCCCGCCGGAATATGAGCAGGGCAGTCTGGCGCTGGGTGCCACCGACACCGAGACCTGGTTCAAGATCAGTGTCCCCGCCGCGAAGAGCGGCATCGCCGCCGGCATCGTGCTGGGCATTGGCCGCGCCATCGGCGAGGCCATGGCCGTGATGATGGTGGCGGGCAACAGCCCCAACATGCCGGACAGCCTGTTCCGGAGCGTCACCTTCCTGACCACCGCCATTGCCAAGGAGATGAGCTACGCCAGCGGCCTGCAGAAGCAGGCACTGTTCAGCATCGCGCTGGTGCTGTTCGTCTTCATCATGCTCATCAATGTGGTGCTGAATGTTGTGCTGAAGGGAGGAGACCGCGATGAACGCTGAGTTCTCCCCGGCCCGCAGGGCCTGGAACCGCTTCTTCACCGCCGCTGTCTGGGTCGCTGCCGTTCTGGTCATGGCGCTGGTGGCGGGCATCATCGGGATGGTGCTGGTGCGGGGCCTGCCCCACATCAGCTGGAAGTTCCTGACCACCACGGCCAGCGTCCTCAAGGGGACGGACGGCATCCTGCCGGCCATCCTCAACACGCTGTATGTCATCGTGCTGACGTTGCTCATCGTGCTGCCGCTGGGCGTGGGGGCTGCGGTCTACCTGACCGAATACGCCACCAACCGCCGCATCATCGAGGTCATCGAGTTCACCAACGAGACGCTGGCGGGCATCCCCAGCATCATCTATGGTCTGGTGGGGATGCTGGTCTTCGCCCAGGCGCTGGGCTTCCAGACCTGCCTGCTCTCCGGCTGCCTGACGCTGGTCATCATGAACCTGCCCACCATCATCCGCACCACCCAGGAATCCCTGAAGACGGTGCCCCAGGGCTACCGCGAGGGTGCCATGGGTCTGGGCGCGGGCAAGTGGCACATCATCCGCACCATCGTGCTGCCCTGCAGCATCGACGGCATCGTGACCGGCTGCATCCTGGCCGTGGGCCGTATCGTGGGCGAAAGCGCCGCGCTGCTCTTCACCGCCGGTGCTGCTGAGGTCATCGCCAAGGGCGTTGCAAAGGCCTACACCTCCAACGGTGCGACCCTCTCGGTCCTGCTCTATCTGCGGGCCTTTGAGGACGGCGACTTCGATTCCGCCTGGGCCATCGGCGCGGTGCTGCTGGTGTTGGTGCTGGTCATCAACCTGGCTGCCCGCCTGGCCAAGACCAAGTTGAAACAGAAACAATAAAAGGGAAAAAGAACCCTCTCCGTCAGTGCTTCCGCACTGACACCTCTCCCGAAGGGCGAGGTTCAGAAGTGCCGGTCAATGCAGCACAAAAGCTCTCCTTTTGGGAGAGCTGGCGAGCGCAGCGAGACTGAGAGGGTCGTTTCCGATCAAATACGAGGATTTTGTCTATGACAGAGACTGCTCCCATCATCACCGCTAAGGACCTCAACCTCTGGTACGGTGATTTCAAGGCACTGAAGGATATTTCGCTGGATGTGGGCGAGCGCGAGATCACTGCGCTCATCGGCCCGTCCGGCTGCGGCAAGTCCACCTTTCTGAAAACACTGAACCGGATGAACGACCTGGTCCCCGGCGTCCGCATCGAGGGCGATGTCCGGCTGCGGGGGCAGGATATTTTCGCCCGCGAGATGCAGCTCACCGAGCTGCGCCGCCGAGTGGGCATGGTGTTCCAGAAGGCCAACCCCTTCCCCATGAGCATCTACGATAACATCACCTACGGCCCCAAGCTCCACGGTGTGCACAACAAAGCCGAGCTTGACGAGCTGGTGGAAAGCTCCCTGAAGGGCGCTGCCCTCTGGAACGAGGTCAAGGACCGCCTGAAGAAGAGCGCTCTGGGCCTTTCCGGCGGCCAGCAGCAGCGCCTGTGCATCGCACGCGCTCTGGCCGTCAAGCCCGAAGTGCTGCTGATGGATGAGCCCACCAGCGCCCTCGACCCCGGCTCCACGATGAAGGTCGAAGAGCTGATGAGCGAGCTGAAAAAGGACTACACCGTGGTCATCGTCACCCACAACATGCAGCAGGCGGCCCGCATCAGCGACCGCACCGCATTCTTCCTGCTGGGCGAGCTGGTGGAGGCCGGCCCCACGGCGCAGATCTTCAGCACCCCGCAGGACAAGCGCACCGAAGATTACATTTCCGGCCGGTTCGGCTGATGAGGGAGGTCACAGTATGACAGTTCGCACACAATACGAGGCCGACCTTACCGCCCTGAAGGCGGCGCTGGTCGAGATGGGCCAGAACTCCGCCGACGCGGTGGAGGCCGCGCTGGAGGCTCTCTGCACCGCTGACGCCGAGGCCGCTGCCGCCATCGTCAAAGGCGATGGCCGGATCAACAACATGGAGCGGGACATCGAGCATCGCTGCATGACCCTGCTGCTCCGCCAGCAGCCGGTGGCGGGCGACCTGCGCCGCATCTCCACGGCCATAAAGGTCGTTACCGACATCGAGCGCATGGGCGACCATGCCGCCGACATCGCGGAGATCATCCCCCACCTCGTCACCGTCCGCAGGGACGGCGACCCGGCGGTCAGTCAGGCCATCCGGATGGGCCAGAAAGCCCACAAGATGATCCTGGACGCCCTCGCCGCCCTGGCCGGGGAGGATGAGCCTGCCGCCCAGAAGGTCATTGCCGCCGACGACGAGGTGGACTATGACTTCAACGCCATCAAGCACACCCTCGCTGAGGAGATCGCCGCCGACCCCGCTAAAGTGGACGCCGCGCTCGACCTGTTGATGGTCATCAAGTATCTGGAGCGCATCGGCGACCACGCCGTCAATGTGGCTGAGTGGGTGGAGTTCGTCCGCACCGGACGCTACCACAACGAGAATATGTTCTGAGTTTCTCCCGGAAGATCTCGTGTTTTCCTCACGTTTCCGGAAAAGCTGCCGCCTGTGCCGGGCGGCGGCTTTTTTGCTGTGAAATTGTGAAAGTTTTGGTCTGCTCAAAATTTTAGGGAACTGCTGCAATCTTTTGCCAGGTACGACCGTATTATGGTCAGAAGGGCTTCCCAGAAAGCCCATGGAACTGGCAGCGGCGGGCGTCCGGCATCCCCCTTTTGTCCCCTCGCCCGCCGCGCCGCAACGGAGGACCAGATTCTTATGAAACAGATGCAGAAATTTCCGCTGGAAGCGCGCGGCGAGACGGTCAGCCGGGAAGCGCTGGTCCAGGCGGCCTTACAGGAGATCACCCAGAACTACCGTGAAGCAAGCCTTTCCAACGTAGCGCGCACCTATGGCGTTTCGCTGGCCTATGTCAGCGAGTGCGTCCGCACACAGACCGGCAAGACCTACAAGGAACTGCTTCAGAAGCACCGGATGGAGACGGCGGCCCGCCTGCTGCGCCGTAGCGATTTGAACATCCAGCAGATCATCACCCAGGTGGGCTACGAGAACACGAGCTACTTCTACCGCCTGTTCCACGAGCGCTACGGCCAGAGCCCCCGCGAGTACCGCAATGCCCGCCAGCGCCGCCCCCATGCGTGATGTGCGGATTCCTTTCCGGCGGCCCTCTCCGCTTTTTGGCGGAGGGGGCCGTTTTGTGTCCGGTCAAAACTGGAATTTCGGCCCGGATTGTGATAAAATGAGACCAATAGACTGGATGCGTCGGTTTCTGCGCATCGCAAGAGAGGGTGAATGAACATGTTTCGTGGAGCGAGACGCTCTGATCTGGACGCTATCATGCAAATTTATGCCCGCGCCCGGCAGGAAATGGCCGCCAGCGGCAACCCGACCCAGTGGGGGACGAGTTTTCCCCCGCAGGACCTGATCGAAGAGGACATCGACACCAACCGCCTGTTCGTGTATCTGCACAACGGTGAGATGGAGGCCGTGTTCGCCTTCGTCCTCGGCCCGGACCCGACCTATGCAAAGATCGAAGACGGCCAGTGGCTGAACGATGCGCTGCCCTATGGCACCATCCACCGGCTGGCCTCGGCGGGCAAGCGCCCCGGCGTGGCGACCGATGTCATCAACTGGTGTCTGGAGCACTGCGAGAGCCTGCGGGCCGATACCCACGCGGACAACAAGATCATGCAGCACCTGCTGGAAAAGAACGGCTTCACCCGCTGCGGCATCATCCATGTGGCCGATGGAACGCCCCGCATCGCCTACCAGCGTCTGTCGCGGGAAGGGATGGCACGATGAACGAAGCGCTGAACGAAGCCGTTGCCGCCCTGCGGCCGGAGATGACCGCCGCTTTGCAGCGGCTGGTGCGGAAGAAGAGTGTGGAAGGGCCGGAGCTGCCCGGCAAGCCCTTCGGTGCAGATGTGGACGCCTGCTTTACAGAGGCGCTGACCCTCTGCCGTGAGCTGGGGTTCGAGACGACCGACCTTGACCGGTACATCGGCTGGTGCGAGATCGGTTCCGGCGACGAGATGGTGGCTGTGCTGGGCCATCTGGACGTCGTGCCAGAAGGCGAGGGCTGGCACCACCCGCCCTATGGGGCCGAGATCGTGGACGGCCGGCTCTTTGGCCGGGGAGCCATCGACGACAAAGGCCCGGTGGTGGCCAGCCTGTTTGCGCTGAAGGCCATCCGGGACCTGAACATCCCGCTCCGGCGCCGGGTGCGTCTGCTCTTCGGCCTAAACGAGGAGACCAACGACCGGGATGTCTTCTATTACCGCGACCACGGCGGCGAGATCCCGGTGCTGGGTTTTACGCCCGATGGCGAATACCCGCTCATCAACGGCGAAAAGGGCATCCTGAACGAGAGCTATGCGGTGCAGCTGCACCAGACCGGGGCCTGGAAGCTGGTCTCGGTCCGGGGCGGCGTGGCCGGCAATGTGGTGCCGGACTACGCCTGCGCTGAGCTGACCGCTCCGGCGGGGGCTTCCCTTCCGGCGGCTGCGCACATCACCTGCACCGCCATCCCCGGCGGCTGGAAGGTGGAAGCCGACGGTGTTTCGGCCCACGGCAGCCACCCCGAACAGGGGCAGAATGCCATCGGGCGGCTGGTGCTCTATCTGGAACAGCTCCCGCTGGAAGGCGACGCACAGAAGGCCGTGGCCTTCCTGGCAGAAACGCTGGGCATGGACCCCTACGGCGAACGGCTGCTGGGCCACCGGCTGGAAGACGACCTCTCCGGCCCCATGAGCTGCAATCTGGGCCTCATCGAGGGCGACGAGACGCACCTCTGGGTCAAGCTGAACTACCGCTACCCCGTCACCAAAACGGTGGACGACTGCGCCCCCGCCATCAAGGCCGCCTTCGAGGCCGCCGGCTGGGCGCTGGACCAGTCCGTCCATAAACAGAAACTCTATTACCCGGAGCAGACCCCGCTCGTGCAGGCGCTGCTGGGCGTCTACCGCGACGCCACCGGCGACCGGTCTGCCCCCAAGTGCATCGGCGGCGGCACCTATGCCAAAGTCCTGCCCAACACGGTGGCCTTCGGCCCCCTCTTCGACGGCGACCCGGTGACGGAACATCAGCCGGACGAGTTTATCGACCTGGAACGTCTGGTGCAGAACGCACAGATCATTGCGCAGGCTGTGGTCAAACTGGCCAACCTGCCGTTGGAATAAGGAGGATGGGCGTATGAAGATCACGCAGGTGCGGCTGGGCCGCATTTCCACCCCGCTGCGGGTGCCGTTCAAAACGGCACTGCGCACCGTCAACAGCGTCGAGGACGTCATCGTGGAGCTCCACACCGACACCGGTGCCGTGGGCTACGGTGAGGCACCGCCCACCGGCGTCATCACCGGCGACACGGCCGGGGCCATCATCGGGGCCATCCAGGACCACATCGCCCCGGCCATCCTCGGCCATGACATCGACGAGTTCGAGGACCTGACCGCTGCCGTGCAGAAGGCCCTCGTCCACAACACCAGCGCAAAGGCTGCGGTGGATATGGCACTGTGGGACCTGCTGGGCCAAAAGTACAACGCCCCGGTCTACCGGATGCTGGGCGGTGCCCGGAAGAACATCGTCACCGACATCACCATCAGCGTGAACCCGCCGGAGGAGATGGCGCAGGATGCCCGCACCGCCATCGCCCGCGGGTACGACTGCCTGAAGGTCAAGGTCGGCATCGACCCGGAACTGGATGTGGCCCGGCTGGCCGCAGTCCGCGAGGCGGTGGGCAGAGAAGTCTGCATCCGCATCGACGCGAACCAGGCCTGGAACGCCAAGCAGGCCGTCCGCATCCTGAACCAGATGCAGGACAAGGGGCTGGACATCGAGTTCGTGGAGCAGCCCGTCCCGGCGGCAGACCTGGAGGGGATGCAGTACGTCACCCGCCACGCAGACGTCCCGGTGCTGGCCGACGAGAGCGTGTTCAGCCCGGCGGATGCCCTGAAGATCATGCAGACCGGCGCGGCCGACCTCGTGAACATCAAGCTGATGAAGTGCGGCGGCATCACCAACGCGCTGCGGATCGCGGCGGCGGCAGAGGTGTACGGTGTCGAGTGTATGATCGGCTGTATGCTGGAGGCAAAGATCTCGGTCAATGCTGCCGTGGAGCTGGCCTGCGCCAAAAAGATCATCACCCGGATCGACCTCGACGGCCCGGTGCTGTGCAGCGAAGACCACATCCTCGGCGGTGCCGTCTTTGACGAAAAGAACATCACCGTCTCCGATGCGCCCGGCCTCGGCATCCAGGGCTTCGTCCCCGGCAAGGTGCAGTATCTCGGCTGAACTGTGAAAAAACGGACCTCCTCCCACCTGGAAACAGACGGGAGGAGGTCTTTTTTTGTCGAATTGTATTTCATACAAGGACGATAAAAAACTTTGTGTTTGGAGATGAATGGATGAAAAGCCGAAAAAAACGGGCGAAATCGTTGACTTTTTGGGAGCAGGAGGCTATAATTACACATGTTCCGTGTAGAGGAATGGGAAAATCTGTGCGCGATAGGCGCACAACAAATGGAAAGAGGAGTGTTTGAATATGAAAACGCTGAAGGCTCTCGTGGCAAAATACAATGCCGCCAGCCTCATCCTGCGCATTCTGGTGGGCCTGCTCGTCGGCGTGGTGCTGGCGCTGGTGGTGCCCGGTGCAGGCTGGGTGGAAGAGTTCGGCAACCTGTTCGTCGGTGCGCTGAAGGGCATTGCCCCGGTGCTGGTCTTCGTCATCGTGGCAAGTGCACTGGCACAGGGCACCTCCAAATTGGACCGCCGGTTCGGCACGGTCATCTGGCTGTATATGCTGACCACCTTTCTGGCAGCGGCCATTGCGGTCATTACGAGCTTTCTGTTTCCGCAGACCATCGTTCTGGCAGAGGCTGCGGAGTCGGAAGTGGTGCCGCAGGGCCTTGGCGAGGTGCTGAGCACCCTGCTGACCAACTTTGTGGCAAACCCCATCAGCGCCCTGCTGAACGGCAACTACATCGGCATCCTGTTCTGGGCCTGCCTGTTCGGTCTGGCAATGAAGAAATACGGTGCGGAGAGCACCAAGGTCTTCCTGGCCAACACCGCCGACGCAGTGTCCCAGATCGTCCGCTGGATCATCAACCTGGCCCCCTTCGGCATCATGGGTCTGGTGTATACCAACGTGGTGAACAACGGCCTGTCCATCTTCACCCAGTACGGCAGACTGCTGGCCCTGCTGGTCGGCACCATGCTCTTCATGGCATTGGTGGTCTCGCCGTTCATCATCTTCCTGTATCTGCACTGCAATCCGTATCCGCTGGTCTTCCGCTGCCTGCGTGAATCCGGCCTGACGGCCTTCTTCACCCGCAGCTCGGCCGCGAACATCCCCGTCAACATGGCCCTGTGCGAGAAGCTGGGCCTGGACAAGGATATGTATTCCGTCTCCATCCCGCTGGGCGCGACCATCAACATGGACGGCGCGGCCATCACCATCACCATCATGACGCTGGCTGCGGCCAATACGCTGGGCCTGCAGGTCTCTCTGCCTGCGGCCATCCTGCTGTCGGTCATGTCGGCACTGGGTGCCTGCGGTGCCTCCGGTGTGGCGGGCGGCTCCCTGCTGCTCATCCCCATGGCCTGTTCCCTGTTCGGCATCTCGAACGACATCGCCATGCAGGTCGTTGGCGTCGGCTTCATCATCGGCGTCGTGCAGGACTCCGTGGAAACGGCCCTGAACTCTGCCGGTGACGTCGAGTTCGCCGCCACCGCCGAGTATCACCAGTGGAGCAAGGCGGGCAAGCCCCTGCCGGAGTTCCTGGGCGGAAAAGAGTAAAACGAAAATGCACATCGGCCTCCCTGCTGTTCTGGCGGGGAGGCCGTTTTTGCTGCATGGGTCTGGGACGGATCGCAGGCTTTTTGGCTCCAGAATAATGGAACGGCCATGTGCTCGTCAATGTATACAAGAAGTTTCGCGCAGAGGAAAAACCTTTTGTGAACGGGAAACAATGAACGAAAAAACGTAAAAAATGCAACCATAAATTCATAGAATATTCATAGTTCGTTCTGCCTTTCTTCATAAATGGATGGCATAATATGGCCATCCCAAGAGGGAAAGGAGATGAAAATTATGAAGGTTCTGAAGAAGATCGCTCAGATCATCGGCGAGGTTTGCTCCGTCAACGCTGGCATCGATTTCTACGCTGGCTAATGAAAAGTTCTGGTTCCTGTGGGAAAGTGGAACACGAACTTTTGAGCAGATAAAAAAGCAAAACGCTTTGATGATAGAACAAAGGGGAACCCCCGCAGCCATCTGGCTTGCAGGGGCTCCCCTTTTTGCGTCCGGGAATGGGTCAGCCGATGAAGTTTGCCTTTTGCAGGGCGGTCAGGATGAGCGGGATGAGGATGAGCTGGGCAATGATGCCGGGGATGGCGGTGAGCAGCGCACCGGACAGGAACGCCGAGAACGGGAAGGCCGAGCCGGACAGACCCGCCAGCACGAACCGCACGGCACCCCAGACCAGACGGCCCGCCACCATGGCGGTGACGAGGGCGGCATACATCATGGGCAGCGTGTGCCGAACTTTTTTGTACATCCAGCCTGCCACAGCGCCGTAGGTGGCCAGCTCAAAGGCCATGGCGATGGCGATGGGGTACAGCGGAGGCATCCCGAACAGCACCGAGCGCAGCAGCGGCGCGAGGAATCCCAGGGCCAGGCCCCAGGGGCCGCCCAGCACAAAGCCGGCCAGCAGCACCGGAAAGTGCATGGGGCAGAGCATGTTGCCGACCTGGGGCACATGGCCGGTGATCATGGGCAGGACGAAGGCCAGCGCCAGAAACAGCGCGGCCAGAACGAGATCCCGTGCGGGAGAGTGGGTCTTGGTGTTCATGAATGGTTCCTCCTCTGGGCAGACAAAAAAGGGGCCTGCCCCGGCATTCCTCGCCAAAGGCAGACCCCTTCATGGTGTCCGTTCAACAATCTGCAATGAAAAAATGAAGCCGGGCTTCGGCCCGGTGCCCGGCTTCGTGCCGGAATTGTGAAAATTATAGCAGATGCGGCGAACGCTGTCAAGATGGAAGGAAGCCTTGCAATTTTCACAAAAACGGAAGCGATTGAGCGGATTTTTGCTAATTGATGTACATTTTGACGAAAGAACCTTGACGTTTTTACATAGAATAGATAATATATACTTGAAAAATAGCGTATTGGGGCGCAACAGCCCGCTGCGCAGACATTCCGATGCAAACGCTGAGGTTCATACGGGAGGACCATCATGACAAATGCAGAAAAACTCACCCTGGCAAAGCACGCCTGCCACATCCGCATGGGCGTGATCGAGGGCACAC
>OMGH01001810.1_pt1 | contig 11977 bp, 8 predicted proteins | sample 1645841 | NCBI WGS metagenome assembly OMGH01 (sample SAMN00849584, study PRJEB25192) | human gut metagenome
GATGCGGAGCAGGTCACCCGCCTGCACGAGCTGTTCGGCACAACCGGCAGGGAGACCAGCTTGCAGATCGACCCCGGGCTTATCCGCTGCCAGACCTGTGTCAGTGCCTATATCGCCATGGCCTTTTTGTGCAGCGGCACGGTCACCGACCCGCAAAAGGAATATAACCTGGAATTTCTCACCTCCCGGACGAACCTCGCCCGGGATTTTGAAGCGCTGCTGGCTGAGCACGAGTTTGCGCCCCACCGCACCCGCCGCAACGGCGTGAACCTGATCTACGTCAAGACCGGTGCCAATGTGGAGCGGCTGCTCCGCTTTATGGGCGCTGCGGATGCCGCGACCCAGATCAGTGTGCTCAAGGCGTTCAAGCAGGTACGCAACCAGACCAACCGGCAGACCAACTGCGATACCGCAAACCTTGGCAAAACGGCGCGGGCGAACGCTCAGACCCTGAAGGCTATCCGCTATTTGCAGGAACAGCACGCACTGGAGACCTTGCCGGAGGTGCTGCAGCAGGCAGCAGCCAAGCGGCTGCAATACCCGGATCTTTCGCTTACCGCGCTGTGCGGCTGCTTTGATCCGGCTGTGAGCAAATCTGGCCTATCACACCGGATGAAAAAGCTGGAGGCATTGGCCGAAAATCTGCGGCAGAATCTGGAACAGGAGGCAAAAGCATGAGCGAAGCATTAGCCAATACCCGGCCTTTTGTCCATCTGCACATCCACACAGAGTACAGCCTGCTGGATGGTGCCGAGCGCATTGCCAAGCTGATGGACTTCCCCGTCTTTTATTGTGAATTGGAACGGACATCCAGGGGATATTGCAAAGTGCTCTTCGATTTGGTTACCGAAACTCCCAAGCAGACGGCGGATGGCGAGATAACCGAGTGCTTCGCCCGTCGTCTGGAGCAGACCATCCGGCGCGAACCGGCTTATTGGTTCTGGTCTCATAAACGCTGGAAAAATAAACGAAAAGAATCTGTGCAACATGGATAAGATTGCTGTTGTCATATTGAATTGGAACGGATGTGATATGCTCCGTTCCTTCCTTCCCTCTGTTGTGCGTTTTTCGGAGGTGGATGGTGCTGTGGTGTATGTGGCGGACAATGGCTCTACGGATGCTTCCGTGGCAATGCTCCGTCGCGAGTTTCCTTCTGTGCACTTGATTCTGCTGGAAGAGAACCACGGTTTTGCCGACGGATACAATCTGGCATTGAAGCAGGTGGAGGCAGAATATGTAGTGCTGCTCAACTCCGATGTAGAGGTCACCGAGCACTGGCTTGTCCCGTTGGCAGAGTATATGGATGCCTATCCGGAGACGGCCGCTTGCCAGCCGAAGATACGCAGTTGGCGTAACAAGGGGCAGTTTGAATATGCCGGAGCTGCGGGAGGTTTCATCGACCGCTATGGCTATCCCTTCTGCCGCGGCCGTATTATGGGCGTGGTAGAAGAGGACAAGGGGCAATACGACACGGTGATACCCATTTTCTGGGCTACGGGGGCGGCTCTGTTCATCCGTCTGGCAGACTACCGGGAAGCGGGTGAGCTGGACGGACGTTTTTTTGCCCACATGGAGGAGATAGATTTATGTTGGCGGCTTCGTGCCCGTGGCAGACAGTTGGCATGTATACCGCAGAGTGTGGTATTTCATGTGGGAGGGGCCACTTTGAAGAAGGAGAATCCGCGCAAGACCTTCCTCAATTTTCGTAATAACCTTGTCATGCTTTATAAGAATCTGCCGCAGGAGGACTTGGCGTCCGTGATGCGTGTACGTGCGGTGCTCGATTATGTGGCTGCGTTCAGTTTCATGCTGAAAGGCCAGTTACCCAATGCTTTGGCCGTATTCCGTGCGCGCCGTGCCTACCACTCCCTCCGCACTTCATTAGCAGCGTCCCGCAAAGAGAATCTGAAAAAAACTACGCTTGCCGTAATACCGGAACGGACAAAAAACAGTATATTGGCGCAGTTTTATCTGCATGGAAAGAAATTCTTTTCCCAATTGTAGGAACTGTTGCCTTTTATAATTGTTCAATCTATTAAAGGTTTTGAATTATGGAAAAACTAGTTAGAAAAATCGGATTAGTGGCACACGACGCCATGAAGAAAGACCTCATCGAGTGGGTACTGTGGAACTCGGAATTGCTGATGGGGCATAAATTCTATTGTACGGGCACCACGGGTACCCTTATCCTCGAAGCCCTCCGGGAGAAACATCCTGATGTGGAGTGGGATTTCACTATCCTTAAATCCGGTCCTTTGGGCGGTGACCAGCAGATGGGCTCGCGCATTGTGGACGGAGAGATTGACTATCTTTTCTTTTTCACCGACCCGATGACCCTTCAGCCGCACGATACGGATGTGAAGGCGTTGACCCGCCTTGCCGGTGTGGAGAACATCGTGTTCTGCTGCAACCGCAGTACGGCAGACCATATCATTTCCAGCCCGTTGTTTGTCGACCCGACGTATGAACGCACTGTTCCCGATTACAGCAACTACACCAAGCGGTTTGCAAATAAGCCGGTGGTGGCCGAAGCGGTGGAATCGGCAAAGAAGCGGAAACGGAAAAAATAAGGATGAAACTCGGTTCTACTGGGCATTCTTAATCTATCGCTACCCTTCGTTCATGGACAGCCCACACTGGTGCGATAGCCCACCCTTGCCGTTTGAAGTCATAGAGTTGCACAATAATGGTGTTGGTGAATCTGCCCATTCTATGTCGTTGAGGTATTGGTAGGGGAAGCGGAACTCTGTGAGGTTTATTTTCAATAGTTCATTCCTTCTGAAGTCTGCATAGTTGTATGGGTTTGTAAAGTCGTAAGGGGTGGGCAGGTAGAGGGCATTTCTCCAATGAAACTCGGAGCTGTATTTGATAGCAAGCGGCCGGTAGCAGGAAGAGAGCGACGATGGGGAGTAATGCCAGTCGTTGTATAGCGTTTCTCATTGACTTTTTGTTGATGATGGGGCAAAGGTACGGAATATTGGTATCAATGGTTGTATTCTACGGCCGAAAAGTTGCTGCATGCTCACTGCAGAACTTCTGTATACATTTTGCAGCGCCACTGCAAAAAGCATGCAGTGTCTTTGCAGTGGGAAGTGTCTGTGTATCAATAGTGAATGGGGTGATTCGGCAATCTGTCATTCTCCGCGGCGTTGGCATATTTCCACTCCTGCAGCCTCTATATCCGCGCCCATCGGTGGATTGCGCTTTGCCAGCTTGAGGGTTATTTCTTCTATCTGTGGGAAGTCGTGGAACAATCGGTTTATAATTCGCCCGCATACATGTTCCAATAGTTTGGAAGGAATGTCCATCTCTGCCTTCACAGCTGTATGTACATCGGCATAGCTCACGGTGTCGGCTACGTCGTCCGTTTCTGCCGCACGCCGGATATCAACTTGCAGGCGCAGGCTGACGGTAAACTCATTGCCTACCACGGTTTCTTGTTCGCCCACGCCGTGATGGGCGAAGAAGCGAAGCGTGTCAAGGAAAATATAACTGGTCATTACTTGTAGATTGTTTTCTGCAAACTTACTGATATTTTGTGGTACGGGCAAATCAGTATCCGGTTATTACGATTCAGGTTGCGGATTGTATTCTGTAAAATATAAAAATAGCGCGAAATTGTTTTTTATAGAATACAATTATGTGAGGGTCGGAATAAACTTATCGAACTATTTTAGGCACGGAATTATACGGGTTATCACGGTTGCTTTCAATATTATCCGTGATTGTCCATGTAATCCGTGCCTAAAATAATACTTTGCTAAGAATCCTTTCTTATCTTCCGGTGCTTTCTATCATGCACCTTATTTTCTCGTTCAAGCTTTCTGCCTTCATCAGTTGTTCCAGTGTCAGGTGCATGCGCCAGCGCCAGTAGTGCCGCGGGTTGGCAGGAATATTGATGCGTTCTTCCTGCACGTTCGGGTTGCGCCATTTGCCGTCCATGGACATCCAGTCTTGCAGGGAGAGGATGCAGAGGATGGAGTTGCTATGGAGGTGATTGCGAACCACTTCTTCGCAGAGCTCCGGCGTGGCCGTTGCCGGTGCGGCACCGTAGTGCCCGAGCATGGTGTTGTAGTAACGCTGCGTCTGTTGGAAGTCTTCTTCCCACCAGCCGCGCAGGGTAGACATGTCGTGCGTGGAGATGGTGCAGACCGAACGGTACGGATACCAGTCAGTGTGGCCGAATTCTTGTTTCGGGTCTTTCGGCATACGTTGTATCTCCAGGGAAAGGATACGCAGGTCGTTCATCACCCATGCCACGCAATCGGGAATCATGCCTAAGTCCTCACCGCATACCAGCATGCGCGTGGACTGTGTCAGTTGCGGTAGTTTCTTCATGGCTTGCTGTCCCCAGAAGTCATTGTGGCGGTGATAGTAGTACTGGTCATACAGCCGGTTGAAGGCAGCCTTTTCCCAATCGTTCAGTGCGCGGTAGATGTAGTCGTGCTGCACGCCGATGCGCGGATGGTATTCGTGCGGATTGTTGCGGTCGGGCACGAACAGCACATCGCTGATAAGGGCGTAAAGCCCGTCACGAATCCAGATGCTGTCATCGTCCGTCTTTCCGGCAAAGTAGGCTTCCACTTTGCGCTGGGTGTCGAACTCGGGACGCATGCGGTAAACCTCCCACGTGTCTGTCGGCTCTATGAAGGTCTGCTTCACATAGTCTGTATGCGGGCCGAAGATTTGTCCGAGGAAGTACTCATGGATATAGGGCTTCAGGAAGAAGTCTTCGCGGAATGCCAGCCCGTAGCTTTCTATCTCCTCGCGCGTCATGGGCAGGGCGGGGACGAATTGTCCCAACAGCCCGTGTACGGCGTGCATCGGTATCTCCCAAATGCGGAAGAAGCCGAGGATATGGTCTATGCGGTAGGCATCGAAGTATTCTGCCATTTTGTGGAAACGCTTCATCCACCAGGCATAGCCGTCTTTCTCCATGACATCCCAGTTGTAGGTGGGAAAGCCCCAGTTCTGCCCGTTCACGGAGAAATCATCGGGCGGTGCGCCGGCTTGGCCGTTCAGGTTGAAGTAGTGGGGTTCCTTCCAGGCTTCCACACTGTTGCGGCTGATGCCGATGGGGATGTCGCCTTTCAGCACTACGCCGTTGGCGCGCGCATGTTCGGTGGCGGCAAGCAGTTGCAGGTGCAGATTGAACTGGATGTAGTAGTAGATGGCAATATGCGGATAGTCGGCAGAGTCCGGCCGGCACAATGTCTCTATCTCCTTGGCATCGTAGGTGGCATACTTGGGCCACTCGCGGAAATTCGGGGTCTTGTAGGCATCACGCAGGTAGCTGAAGACGGCATATGGCTGCAACCATTCCTTGTTGGCCTCGTAGAAATTACGGAATGCATCCGAGGCCAGCACCTTTTCCCCTTCCTGCTTGAAGATGAGGTGGAAGTATTCCCACTTTGTTTTGTTCACAGCTTCGTAGTCCACGGCGGGCAGGGCATTCAGTTCTTTCTGGCGTTTGTTGAATTCGGCCATCACCTTCTTGTCCTTCAAGCTGCCCAACTGCTTCAGGTCGGCGTACATGGGATGGAAGGCATAGATGGAGATGCTACTGTAAGGGTAGGAGTCTGTCCAGGTATGCGTCATGGTAGTGTCGTTGATGGGCAGAATCTGCACCGCCTTCTGATTGGTGGCAACTGCCCAGTCAATCATGCGCTTCAAGTCGCCGAAATCGCCTACACCGAAGCTTTTCTCGGAGCGTAGGGAGAATACGGGTACGGCTACTCCGGAACCTTTCCATGCAGGAAGATTGAAGTATACATAACGGTCGCCGACAGCCAGCGTTTCGTTGGCGGCTATCTGCGGGTCGGCCATATAGCGGTTGGGATTGTTCTCCCAGGCCACGGCACGGCGCTCTTTCTTGTTGTAAAGGACGAATTTATACTCCAGCGGGAAGCTGATTTTACCGGCATCCACTTCTACCTGCCATTCGGGGAAGTCGATGTCGCTCATAAGGGCAGCTTTGTCCGGGTTCCAGTCACCCAGCGCCTTCTGGTTTCCGCAGAGTGCCAGGCAATGGTCACTGTCTATGCAGGGGGCGTACGCCTTTATCAGCAACCCCTTTTTGTAGCTTTTCGGGGCGGCACTGCGTTCGCGATGCGCCAGCAGGGATTCTGTGAAAGCGGATGTATAAAAATACTGCTGCTCGGGCAGATTCTTCCAACAATCTTCTATGCGGTAAACTTTCTTCGGATTGTCTGCAACGTGCAGGATGCGTGGCAGGCTGTTCCACTCTGTCCGTATGGTTCTGCCATCTCGATAGATGTGGTAACTGTATTCGACGCTTCCATTACCGGGAATCTGGATATCCACTTCCGCGGTCCAGTGAATGCCGTCTACAGTGTGCAGGGGGGTGGCTTTGTTGGGCTGGTTGTTGCCAAGTTCCGGGATGGAACCCAGGACTCTGACTTCTTCACCCCAGCTGGTGCGATACTCGATATTGAATATTAGTGTCATATTATATTAGATTTAGAAATAGCAATAGCTGCAATGATTATGCAAGTATAGAAATTATTCCTCATAATCATGCAGCTACCGTTATCTAAGTCATTTAAATTCCTATGCAAACGTTTGTGCTTGCCGTGGGATTATCCACAGCGAGAAGCTCCGCACGTCTTGCAGATGAGGCAACCTTCTTGGTAAACCAGTGTTTCGTTACCGCAGTTGGGGCATTTCTTGCCTTTGGCTTCCGTGCCGTCCTGGATGTATTTCTTCAGGGCGCGTTCCACACCGTTCTTCCAGGTGTTGATGTTTTCGCTGTCCAGTTGCAGTGAACCTACCAGCTTGATGACCTGCTCGATAGGCATGCGGTAGCGCAATACACCGGAAATCAGCTTGGCATAGTTCCAATACTCTTTGTTGAACTTCTCGGACAGACCCTCGATGGTGACTTTGTATCCGCGCTTGTTCTCGAACTGGAAGTCGTAACGCTTGTTTCCGTGCTCATCCACATTCTTGATGATGTGGCCTGACACCACATTCTTCGGCAGGATGATGCCTTCATCATCATCCAGCACACCGGTGAATATTTCGTAGGGATGATTGTCCAGCAAGCCGACGAATGCCACCCATTTCTCCTTGTTGTTCTGGAAGCGGACAACGTCTGCATCCAATATTCTGGGACGTGTTTCAACGACCGTAGGCGGTTTGCACGGGGGAAGTTCGGACTTCTTGTCACTCTTGGTAGAGATGAGCACGCCGGAACGCGAACCGTCGCGGTAAACCGTACAGCCCTTGCAGCCGGATTTCCATGCTTCTACATACAGACGGTTCACGAGGTCTTCGTCTACGTCGTTCGGCAGGTTGATGGTTACGCTGATAGAGTGATCCACCCATTTTTGGATACGTCCCTGCATCTTGACTTTCATCAGCCAGTCCACGTCGTTGGAGGTTGCTTTATAATAAGGTGATTTCTCTACCAGGGCATCCACTTCTTCCTGCGTGTAGCGTTTGGCGGGGTTGTATCCTTGTGCTTCCATCCAAGTCACGAACTTGGGGTGGAACACGATATATTCTTCAAAGGCATCTCCGGTTTCGTCGATGAAGTCCACATGGACGTTCGTATCGTTGGGATTCACTTTGCGGCGGCGCTTGTACACGGGCAGGAATACGGGCTCGATACCGGAGGTGGTTTGAGTCATCAGGCTGGTGGTGCCGGTCGGGGCGATGGTCAGACAGGCAATGTTGCGGCGTCCGTACTTCTTCATCTCCTCGTACATTTCCGGGTCAGCTTCACGCAGGCGGTTGATGAACGGGTTGTTCTTTTCGCGTTCTGTATCGTACACCTCGAATGCGCCGCGTTCTTTGGCCATTTCTATGGAGGAGCGATAGGCGTTGAGTGCCACCGTCTTGTGTACTTGCTCCGAGAATTCGGTTGCCTCTTCAGTGCCATAACGCAATCCCAGGGCGGCAAGCATGTCGCCTTCTGCCGTGATGCCTACACCGGTACGGCGGCCTTGGGCGCTTTTCTTGTAAATCTTCTGCCACAAAACGCGTTCTGTATGTTTCACGTCTTCACTTTCGGGGTCGGCATCTATCTTGCTCATGATGCGCTCTATCTTCTCCAGTTCAAGGTCGATGATATCGTCCATGATGCGTTGGGCCAAAGCTACATGCTTCTTGAATAGCTCAAAGTCAAAGTAGGCGTCCGGCTTGAACGGATTGACCACGTATGAGTAAAGGTTGATGGCGAGCAGACGGCAGGAGTCGTACGGGCACAGTGGAATTTCGCCGCATGGATTGGTGGATACGGTACGGTAGCCCAGGTCTGCATAGCAGTCGGGCACGGATTCCTTTAATATGGTATCCCAGAACAACACACCGGGTTCTGCCGATTTCCATGCATTGTGCACAATCTTTTTCCATAATGCGGATGCGTCAATGTCTTTTTGAAATGCCGGCTCTGTGGCGTCAATCGGATATTGCTGTGTATATGGTTTGCCTTCGATGGCGGCCTGCATGAAGTCGTCGGTCAGTTTTACGGAAACGTTGGCTCCGGTCACTTTGCCCTCAGTCATCTTGGCATCGATGAAGGCTTCCGAGTCGGGGTGTTTGATGGATACGCTGAGCATCAGTGCGCCGCGGCGTCCATCTTGAGCTACTTCGCGTGTAGAGTTTGAATAGCGTTCCATGAAGGGAACCAAGCCGGTGGAGGTCAGTGCCGAGTTCTTTACCGGTGAACCTTTCGGACGGATATGGGATAAGTCGTGTCCCACGCCGCCACGGCGTTTCATCAGCTGTACTTGTTCTTCGTCTATCTTGAAGATGGCACCATAAGAATCCGCTTCGCCGTCCACACCGATAACAAAGCAGTTGGACAGAGAGGCTACCTGATAGTTGTTTCCGATTCCGGTCATCGGGCTTCCTTGCGGAACAATGTACTTGAAGTGGTCGAGTAAGCCGAAAAGTTCCTCTGAACTTAATGGATTGGGGTACTTGGCCTCAATGCGGGCTACCTCATTGGCTATTCGCCAATGCATGTCTTCCGGAGACTTTTCGTAAATATTTCCGAAAGAATCTTTGACTGCATATTTGTTTACCCAAACTCTGGCAGCCAACTCGTCGCCTTGGAAGTATTTTAAAGATTCTCCGTAGGCTTCGTCATAAGAATAATTTTTCTTTTCCACAATGTTGTATCTCTTAGGATTAGTTACAAATAAGTAAAGTTGTAGAAGTTGTACTTATCGTTAACAAATGCATTTGCAAAGCTATGAATGTTTTTCAACTTGGCAAAATTAAAATGAATGTTTTTATCAACCGATGTATAGTTTTCTATTGATTGCTATTAATTTATTGGTTTATAATGTTTTAATGATTTGAGTAAACGAATAAGTTTTCCAAAATGGAATTTATTAACAACTTGTTGGGCTGAAAGGTTCTCGGTTTAGTCGAACATAAGGTTACTTTTATCTGCTCGTAGAGATAATAATTGTTCATTTCTTGTTGAAAAGATGTATTTTATTCCGGATATATGATGATAAAAAAAGTGTGAACTCTTGAATGAATTGTTCGTGGATTACATTATCTTTGCAAAAAAAGAAAGAATGGAAAGCTTGAAACAAAGGAGAACAATCCGAAAATACCAGCAGAAGGATATTTCTGCTGATTTGTTAAATGATTTGCTTGAAACCTCTTTCCGGGCTTCTACAGTCGGGAACATGCAGGTTTATAGTGTGATTGTGACGCGTGATGCAGAGCGTAAAGCCAAACTGGCGCCTGCACATTTCAATCAGCCGATGGTTCGGACGGCGCCGGTAGTGCTTACTTTCTGCATAGATTTGCGCCGCTTCAGCAAGTGGTGTGAGCAACGTAAGGCTGAGCCGGGATACAACAACTTTGAGTGGTTTGTGACGGGGGCTGTCGATACCTTGCTGGTGGCACAGACTTTTTGTGTGGCTGCCGAGGAGAAGGGGTTGGGCATTTGCTATCTGGGAACTACCACTTACAACCCTCAGATGATTGTCGAAGCGTTGGAGTTACCGGAATTGGTGTTTCCCATCACGACAGTCACAGTGGGATGGCCTGCCGAACAGCCGGAACAAGTGGACCGTTTGCCGCTGGAGGCCATTGTACACGAAGAGGTTTATCATGATTATACTCCTCAGGACATTGACCGGTTGTATGCCTATAAAGAATCGCTTCCTGAGAACAAGCAGTTCATCTTGGAGAACAATAAGGAAACGCTAGCGCAGGTCTTTACAGATGTGCGTTATACGAAGAAAGACAGTGAGGCAATGTCGGAGAATCTTTGGAAGATAATGAAAAAGCAGGGATTTTGAAAATTAAGGATTAGGGATAAGGGGTTAAGCTAATGCATACTTAGCTGCATTTAATCCCTTATCCTTATTCTTATCCTTTTTTCAGTGCGGCTTGAATCTCGTCGATTTCCGCACGGAATGATTTGTCCACCTCTTTCAGTTCTTTGATGGTTTTACATGCATGCAATACGGTGGCATGGTCTTTATGTCCAATTAGCGCACCGATTTTTGCAGTAGGGAAGTCTGTATGGTTTTTGGCTAAATACATGGCTATTTGTCGTGCTTGCACCACTTCCCGCTTTCTGGATTTTGTGTGGATGGTGGCAGTTTCCAATCCGAAGTGCTTGCATACGGTGTTGATGATTTCATCGACAGTCACTGCCTTGCTTTCGCTGTTCACTACCTTGCGGACGATACGTTGCGTCAGTTCCAGGTCTATTTCTTTATTGTATATGGTGGAATGCGCCATAATGGAAATGACGATGCCCTCCAGGTCACGTACACTGTCGCCCACGTTCTCTGCAATATAGTCAATCACTTCCTGGGGGAACTGCAGGCCGTCACGGTCGATGCCCATTAACATGAAATCCGAATCGGACTTATGCTTCTGCCATATATCCTTTTCGATAAAAGGCATCTCCTTACGGCATACACCACACCAGCTTGCCGTAAACTGCAACATAACCACCTTGCCACGGAAATCGGAAAGCGTAACGGTCCTGCCGTCTGTCAGCGTAACGGTAAAATCGGGAGCCACCTGCCCCACTTTCACAATATAACCGGTATCGTCTGCCTCTGCTTCCTGTGCCATACCTACCATGCTGCACAATGCGAATAGGCCAAGTACCAATGATCTGAGTCGCTTCATTTTTCTTTGTTTTTAAGTATTCATAAATAGATTTCCTGTCGCAAAAGAAACTAATTAGGCATAACAAAACAAATAGAGTATGAACTCTTTGCAAATATTTAACTCATACCCCACACGAAATGCGCGGATTTACACAGACAGCATCTAATGACCGTTCAGTCATTCATAAACCGTCTTGTGTAAATCCGCGCAACTTATATTCAAAGCCTTACCGCTCCGAAAACCCGTTCCTTAGATATTGGGTTTTATGTCCAACTTCACGGGCTTAATCATGTTTTCGGGCTTCAGGATAGTATCCAAATCTTCTTTGGAAAGAATGTTGTGTTCCAGAACCAGTTCATAGACCCCTTTTCCCGTTGCAAGGGCTTCTTTGGCTATCTTGGTAGAATTTTTATAACCGATAACCGGATTAAGAGCCGTAACCACACCGATGCTATCGTGTACATATCTGCGGCATACTTCCTCATTAGCGGTAATACCGTCGATACAGAGCGTGCGCAGGGTATCGAATCCGTTCATCAGCAAATCGGCAGACTCAAAACAACATTGCGCCATTACGGGTTCCATTGCATTCAGCTCCATTTGAGCTGCTTCGCCACTCATAGCCACACAAAGGTCGTTGCCGATTACCTTATAGGATATCTGATTCATTACCTCAGGGATAACCGGGTTAACCTTACCCGGCATAATGGAAGACCCCGGCTGCATGGCAGGCAGATTGATTTCTCCCAATCCGCAACGCGGACCGGATGCAAGCAGACGAAGGTCATTGCATATCTTGTTCATCTTCACCGCAACTCTTCTCATAGCCGAGGAGTAGCCTACAAGGCAAGAAGTATCC
>OMGH01001812.1_pt1 | contig 11964 bp, 11 predicted proteins | sample 1645841 | NCBI WGS metagenome assembly OMGH01 (sample SAMN00849584, study PRJEB25192) | human gut metagenome
CTGGGTGAAGAAATGGGCTTCAGATAAATATGGACGCAATATTTGGGGAACACCGTCTGATTCTTGCGGTGATTATGCATGGATTCAACACATGGTAGCCAGTATGTCACTGGGCAAGGGACGTATGGCCGTTGTGATGCCACAAGGCGTTTTGTTTCGTGGAGGGCAAGATGGTGAGATTCGCAAAAAAATGGTAGATAGCGACATTGTTGAAGCCGTTGTAACGTTGGGTGATAAATTATTTTATGGCACTGGGCTTTCTCCTTGTTTCTTCATTCTAAGAAGAGTGAAACCAGCTGAACACTCTGCAAGGGTTTTGATGATTGATGGCAGTAAGATATTGACACAGAAAAGAGCACAAAATGAATTATCGTCAGCTGATATTGATCGTTTGTACGAGCTATATACCCAATATGCCGATCTAGAAGATTATTCCAAAGTGGTAACCCTTAGCGAAATTGCAGCAAAGGATTACTCACTGTCGCCAAATCGCTATGTTGAGTATAGGCGTGAAGCCATAAAACCTTACGCTGAAGTTAAGTTAGAATTTCTTGCAGCGTATGACGAGTTGAAAAGATGCGAACAGCACTTTGCCAGATTAATTAATTCGTAGATAGATGAGCGTAACATATAAAACAGAAGATACCGTAATCACCCTTGACGAGCTAAAATCGTTCCTCTGGGGTGCAGCGGTTCGTTTGCGTGGTCAAATAGATGCCTCTGGGTATAAAGAGTATATTTTCCCATTGCTATTCTTTAAACGAATTAGTGATGTGTACGATGAGCAGTTTGGTAGTTTTGTAAAGGAGGCGGGAGTTGAATATGCCAACCAACAAGCGGAAGATTTCGTAATCACAATCCCCGATGGAGCCCATTGGGATGATGTGCGTCAGTTTACCGAGAATGTTGGACAACGGCTGGTCGAGGCTTTCATTGCTATCGAACAGGCAAATCCTGCATTAGAGACAGGCGGTCGTCGTGTAGGTGGTTTGGAAGGTATTTTTGGCCCCAAAGATGGTTGGACAAATAAATCAAAAATGCCCGACCATATCATCACATCGTTGATTGAGGATTTTTCGAAACATGATCTCTCCTTGTCCGCTTGTCCTGCCGATGAGATGGGGCAGGCTTACGAATATCTGGTTGGCAGGTTTGCAGATGATGCGGGTAATACGGCTCAAGAGTTCTATACCAACCGCACAGTGGTAACTCTAATGGCCGAGATTCTCGACCCTCGCCCCGACGAGAGCATATATGATCCAACTTGCGGTTCGGGTGGTATGTTGATTAAGTGTTTGACACATCTCAAGGATAAAGGCGAAGAGTGGCAAGGTGTTCACGTTTTCGGTCAGGAGATTAACGGACTGACATCTGCCATTGCCCGAATGAATCTCTATTTGAATGGCATTGAGGATTTTTCTATAGCTTGTTCGGACACGCTGACTCAACCTGCATTTTTAGACGGGTCGCAACTTCGCAAGTTTGATATTGTGTTAGCAAATCCGCCATATTCTATCAAACAGTGGAATCGTGAGGCATTTTCCAATGATAAGTGGGGGCGCAATTTTTTGGGAACACCTCCACAGGGGCGAGCAGATTATGCTTTTATACAGCATATCCTTGCTTCGATGGATGAAAAAACAGGTAGATGTGCAATATTGTTACCTCACGGTGTGCTTTTTCGCAATGAAGAGCGAGAGATTCGCAAAAACCTAATCGAAAAGGATTTGCTTGAAGCTGTTATCGGTCTTGGTCCCAACTTATTTTTCAATGCTCCTATGGAGGCTTGTATTCTTGTATGCCGTAGTCACAAGAGTGTAGATTTGAAGGATAAAATCATCTTTATTAATGCCATAAAAGAGGTAACGCGCAAAAATGCCCAAAGTTATCTTGAAGATCCTCACATTGAGAATATTGTCAAAGCGTACATTGGCAGACAAGATATTGATGACTTTAAACGGCTTGTATCACACGATGAGATTATTAAAAACGACTATGATTTAAGCGTACAAAAGTATATCTTTTTGAATGAGAGTGATAATGAATACATTGATACTGATATTTCGGCGGTAGAATGGCAGAAAGCACATAATAATTTAACCGCCTCCTTGGAGCAACTAATTAGTTTATTGTAATGCACAAAATATATAAATTTGACGACATAGTTGTTAATAGTACAACGAAGAAAAAACCAGAGGAGATAGATCGCTTGCATTATATTGGATTAGAGCATATTGATTCTGGTACATTTGAGATTTCTCGTTGGGGATCAGATATAGCTCCAATTGGCGATAAGTTGGTTATGAAAAAAGGAGATGTTCTTTTCGGTAAACGTCGAGCATATCAACGTAAAGTTGCTGTCGCCCCATTTGATGGTATATTTTCGGCTCATGGTATGGTTTTGCGTCCCAAAGAAGATGTAATATGCAAAGAGTACTTCCCTTTCTTTATCAGCTCCAACCAGTTTATGGATACAGCTGTTCGTATATCGGTTGGAGGTTTATCTCCCACTGTGAACTGGAAAGATTTGCAGAAACAAGAGTTTGAGTTACCTACGATTTCGCAGCAGCGGGTTCTGGCTGACAAGCTGTGGGCAGCGTATAATCTGAAGGAAGCCTACAAAAAGATGAATTCGGCTATTGATGAGATGGTGAAATCGCAATTTATCGAGATGTTTGGTAATCCATTAGCTTCGGTTCAAAAGTATCCAATAAGAAGCCTTTTTGATTGTTGTGAGATTAATCCCAGACGACCTTTACTAAATATTTTGGACTCAGACTTGGTTTCGTTTGTACCTATGGCATCTGTAAATGAGAATGGTTTTCTGCAAGATTTAGTAGATGAAGAATATGGAAAAATAAAGAAAGGGTTCACGTATTTTGAAAATAATGATGTTCTGTTTGCTAAAATAACACCATGTATGGAAAATGGGAAAGGAGCTATTGCTCATTCACTTACAAATGGGATTGGCATGGGATCAACAGAATTTCATGTATTACGACCAATCAAAAATATATCCAATCCATACTGGCTACTATGCTTAACTCGTAGGCCTATTTTTAGAGATATGGCTGCTAAGAATATGAGTGGCACAGGAGGACAAAAAAGAGTGGGATCGGAATACATGTCAAACTTTAAAGTGGGGTTACCTCCAATTGATTTGCAAATCAAATTTGCAGAGCTATACAAACAGGCCGATAAATCAAAATTTGAACTAAAACAAGCGATAGATAAAATAGAAAAAGTGATGAAAAGTTTATTGCAATAGCACAATTGTACAAACAGTCACACTATTATTGCATTATCCACCAAAGAATAAGCATATGATAGACGTATTAATGAATGAAATAGAGCAGGCAATGATTTTTACCCTCAACAATGAGCAGTTGAGCCAGCTCCGAAAAGTGATGGAATTTACTTTTCGTAATACTGATGTGACTGTAAGACAATCTACAGAACAAGCAGTAGACAACAAAATAGTAGAGAAATTTCTGGCAGCCAAGCGTGTAGAAGGTTGCTCCGGCAAGTCGATGCACTACTATCAAAGCACCCTGAATAATGCTTTGAAAAAGATTGCTAAGGATGTCAAACATATTACGACAGATGATTTGCGAACATATCTGGATAATTATCAGCAAACAAGCGGAGCCAGCAAGGTGACAATTGATAATATCCGACGTATTTTGTCAAGTTTCTTTTCATGGCTTGAAGATGAGTCTTACATAATAAAGAGCCCTGTGCGCCGTATTCACAAGGTTAAAACAGGCCATACAGTAAAGGAAACATATTCAGATGAATCTCTTGAACTTATGCGGGACCACTGTGATGGCATAAGAGACTTAGCAATAATTGATATTTTGGCTTCCACCGGTATGCGTGTTGGGGAATTGGTTAAGCTGAACAGACAAGATATTGACTTCCAAAATAGAGAATGTATTGTTACCGGAAAGGGAAGTAAGCAACGAAGGGTCTATTTCGATGCGCGCACAAAAATTCATCTTATTAATTATCTCAATAACCGCACGGATGACAATGAAGCATTGTTTGTTACGCTTCATGCACCATACGACAGGTTGCAAATAAGTGGTGTAGAGATAAGGCTTCGCCGATTAGGGCGTGAGCTAAACATCAATAAAGTGCATCCTCATAAATTTCGTCGCACCCTTGCTACAATGGCCATCGATAAAGGTATGCCTATTGAGCAGGTGCAACATCTACTTGGGCACAAAAGTCTGGACACAACACTGCAATATGCAATGGTGAACCAGAATAACGTAAAAATGTCTCACCGTAAATTTATTGGTTAGTATGTCGCAATTTATCGAGATGTTTGAGAATAAAGGCTATGACACAAAAGAGCTGCGAACTTTGATTCTAAAATCATTTCCTGGAGAATGGGGTGTAGATAACAAAGACGGTTCTGGGGTAAAGGTAATTCGTACAACAAATATTACCAATGAAGATAAACTTGACTTGTCAGAAGTCGTAATTCGGAGTATCGCACAACCAAAGCTAGGTAAGAAAAAACTTGTCAAAGGAGATATTCTGCTTGAACGGTCTGGTGGCACCAAAGACTACCCAGTGGGACGTGTAGCTTATTTTGAGAGCCAAGGTATATATGTGGTTAATAACTTTACTCAGACTTTGAGATGTATAAACGGAGTCGAATCAAAATATGTATTCTACTTCTTGTTCTTTTACTACAAATTAAACAAAATGCAGGTACGAAGTATGGGCAACCAAACTACGGGAATTCAGAATCTCAATATGGATGATTATATGCAAATTTCAGTTATAGTTCCTCCTATTGAGACTCAAAAACAATTTCTACATATTGTCAAACAGGCCGATAAATCAAAATTTATAGGTTTCAAATCGCAATTTATCGAGATGTTTGGAAACCCAAATAGAAATACAAAAGGTTTCAATCAATATGCTATTTCTGATATATTTGATTTGCAAATGGGGAAAACACCAGAAAGAGATAACCAAAACTACTGGAATAAGGGTGTTAATATATGGATATCTATTAGTGACATGCAAGATGACTGTAAATATGTTGGAGATAGCAAGGAGTATATAACAGACATGGCTGTAAGTGAATCTGGCATTAAAATCATACCACAAGGCACTCTTTTAATGAGCTTTAAACTAACGATTGGTCGTGTTGCAATCGCAGACAAAGACATCTATACTAATGAAGCAATAATGGCTTTTAAGGATAAATGTGTAGTTGAGTTGTCTCAACAGTGGCTTTATAATTTATTAACTCAATATGATTGGCTGGGAAATGCCTCTCAGGCTGCAAAAGGGAAAACTCTCAACAAAGAAATCATTGGACGATCGATTGTCAGCATTCCTCCAATTGAGATGCAAGAGGAGTTTGCAACGATTGTTCAACAGGCCGATAAATCAAAATATATCAATTAGAAATAAAAAATACTACGTATATGATGTTTAACGAAGATAATACAGTCGAGCAAATGCTCATCTCGGCCGCTCAAAAATGCGGATGGACATACCTCGAAGCCAAAGACGTGCCTCGTGCAAGCGATTCGGTGCTCGTGGAGTCGTGGCTGCAAGATGCTCTTATTAGGCTCAATGATATCACGGCCGCACAAGCCTCGCAGCTTATCTACAAACTGCGTGCTGCCATATCATGTGGCAATACACATGATGAGTTGATTCATGCTAATGATAGGTTCCGTAAACTGCTTTTCGAAGAGAACTCCGAAGCCTATGGCGATAACGGCGATAATATCAATATACGCTTTTTTAGCGATGACCCAACCCAAAACTACTGTGTGGTAACAAATCAATGGGAGTTCCCACGAGCAAGCTATAATGGAGGTAAACGCCTCGACTTGGTCTTTATTATCAATGGCATTCCAATGGTTATCGGCGAGGCAAAAACACCTGTCCGACCTCAAGTAACATGGGCTGATGGTGCAACCGATATCGTGCACTATCAACGAAGTGTGCCGGAAATGTTTGTCTCCAACGTACTAACCTTTGCCACCGAAGGCAAAGAGTTGCAGTATGGCGGCATAGGACTACCTGTCGACAAATGGGGACCTTGGTTTGCAGACGAAAACCGCAACCACGGCACATTGGAAGATGTGAAATACAACTTCAAACACCTAATGTCGCCAGAAAGAGTAATAGATATATACCGATACTATACTGTATTTTCAGCATCGTCTTCGGGCAAGCAAATCAAAATTGTGTGTCGTTATCAACAGTACCTTGGAGGTGAAGCAATTGTACAGCGTGTGCTTGGCACATTCCGAGCAGGCGAGGGACCTAAAAAAGGTCTGATTTGGCACTTTCAAGGCTCCGGCAAATCATGGCTTATGGTATTTGCCGCCCAGAAACTCCGTAAGCAAAACGAACTGAAAGCACCCACTGTCGTCATCGTAGATGACCGAATTGACTTGGAAGATCAGATAACAGGCGATTTTACACGTGCAGAAATTCCAAACATAGAATCAGCAAAGGATAAAGATGCGCTCGAAACGTTTTTTAAACAAGACCAACGAAAGATACTAATCACCACAATATTTAAGTTCGGCGACGTGCAAAAGATGTTGTCTGACCGCTCGAATATTATCGTAATGGTTGACGAAGCACACCGAACACAAGAGAAAGACCTCGGTGCAAAAATGAGATTAGCACTGCCCAATGCATTTTTCTTCGGGCTCACAGGAACGCCCATCAACCGGCGAGATCACAATACTTTTGCTGCCTTTGGAGCAGAAGAGGATGAAGGAAGGTACATGTCAAAATATACTTTCCAGGACTCCGTTGCAGATGGAGCAACACTCGAATTGAATTTCAAAACTGTGCCAGTCGAAATGCACTTGGACGACAAAAAACTCCAAGCTGAATTCGATGAACTCACCGATCAAATCAGTGAAGAAGAGAAAACTGAGTTAGTAAAACGCACTTCCGTAGAAGCATTCTTTACGGCAGAAAAACGTATCAATGATGTGTGTAAATACATCGTGCAACACTTCCGAGATTATGTCGAGCCATCGGGGATGAAAGCCCAAGTGGTGGTCTACAATAGAGAGTGTTGCCTGAAATACAAAAAAGCGATCGATGCTCTTTTGGGCACAGATGATGCAACGGCTATCGTAATGCATACTGCAGGAGATAAGGCAGATGACTACAAGGCACACAAGCGGTCGAGAGATGACGAAAAACGACTGCTTGATCACTTTCGCGATCCTTTGTCACCGCTGAAAATGGTCGTAGTCACGTCGAAACTCTTAACAGGGTTTGATGCACCGATTTTGCAGTGTATGTATCTCGATAAACCAATGAAAGATCACACACTGCTTCAAGCTATATGTCGTACCAATCGTAAATATACTGTCGACAAAAAATGCGGGCTGGTTGTCGATTTTGTAGGAGTGTTTGATAACGTCGCTCGATCATTGGCATTTGACGAAGAGACCATCAAAACCATTATTAGCAATATAGAGCAGATAAAGGTTCTTATTCCGAGCTTTATCGAAGAGTGTGTAAACTTCTTTCCAGGAGTAGACCGCACTATTGGAGGCTGGGAGGGCTTGCAAGCTGCTCAACAATGCCTGAAAGATGAAAAGATTAAGACTGATTTTGCTCGACGCTTTGCTCGCTTAGCAAAAGCATGGGAGACAGTCAGCCCCGACCCATCTATATTGCCATATCAACCCGACTATGCTTGGTTAGCACAAGTTTATCAAAGTGTGCGCCCTGTTGGGTCAGATGGATCACTGATTTGGACACTTCTGGGTGCTAAAACAATAGAAATCATTCATCAAAATATCGATACCATTGACATCGGTACTCCTCTGGAAGATTTGGTTGTTGATGCCGATGTTATTGATGCAGTAATGAACGATGTACAGAAAGTAGAAAAGAAAGCTCTCGAAGTAGAAAAAATGCTCAAATTGCGACTTGGGGAACATAAAGGAGAGCCAAACTATAAAAAGTTTGCAGATAAACTTGATGAACTGCGTAAGCGAATGGAGGAGAACCTAATTACAAGCATAGATTTCCTTCGTGAACTTTTATCAACAGCCAAAGAGATACTTCAAGAAGAGCAACGATTAGAACAACCCGAAGATAAACGAGCTCAAGCACGAGCTGCACTAACTGAGCTATTCGAGAGTGTTCGTACCTCAGACACTCCGATTATTGTTGAACGTGTGGTTAATGATATTGACGAAAATGTGGTGGCAATTGTGCGCAAATTCAAAGACGCATTCAAGAGTGTAACGGCTCGCCGTGAAATCAAAAAGAAACTTCGCTCAATACTCTGGGTAAACTATCAAATCAAAGACCAAGACGTCTTTGATAAGGCTTACAACTATATTGAGATGTATTATTAAATATGCTAAACAAAGCGATAAAGATAGCAACTAAGACTCACGAGGGCCAAGTTGATAAGGCTGGGCGACCGTATATTAGTCATCCACTCCGGGTGATGGCTATGGGAACTACCGAAGAAGAAAAGATCGTCGGTGTGTTGCACGATGTGGTGGAGGATAGCGATTGGACTTTTGAACGATTAACAGCCGAAGGCTTTTCCTCTGAGGTGGTGGATGCGCTTCGATGTGTAACCAAGTTATCGGAAAGCGAGCCGTATGATATGTTTATCCAACGAGTAAAGGCAAATCCATTGGCTGTGAAGGTGAAAATTAACGACCTGACAGATAATATGGATATTCGTCGATTGGCATATATTTCAGAGAAGGACGTGAAGCGATTACGTAAATATCTAAAAGCCTATAAGCAACTATTGGGCGAACCTACCTACTCCGTCGAGGCGTGCAGGATGGATCATCCAAACGCTTATATGCCGTGGATGCAGGAAGATGATGATAAGTTAGAACAACTCTTTTGCGAGGGCAAAACCACGAAAGAGCTATCCGAGATTTTCCAACGCAAACAAGGTGCAATACGTTCCCGAGTAAAGAAATTGGAGTTAGAAGAAAAATACAAATAGATATGCAAGAGGCTCTAAATAAATATGTTTCTCTTTTTTGTTCGTTGCACACCAACAAGCAGAAAGGAATGCCGGCACCACACAAAGCTGTGTTGCTGCTCTCTGTTATTGATATGATTGAAGCTGGTGTTATCAAGAGCAACGAAATAGAACTTTCAGAAAGACTTGAACAGTGCTTCAAACACAATTGGGATAGGTATATTGGACGGTCTGTGATATTTTCTCCTAAGATTGGTACACCATTCTTTCATTTACATTCTGAATCGTTTTGGACATTGATGCCATTCGTTGGTGGAGAAGAGACAATTGAGATGCTCCGAAAAGAAAACCCTTACGCCACCGGAACAATGAAAAAACATTTTAGGTGTGCTAAAATGGATCGCGAACTTTTTGATTTACTAAAAGATGAAGATGTTCGGGCAAAGTTACGCGCAACACTTATAGTAACATATATTCAGCCTCAGAAACGAGTAATCGATGCGATAGTGCCAATAATAATTGCAGCTCTATTGGTTGCTTAATGTTATTTTGGGAGTTGTGAGGTAAAATAGCATTGGATAATTGAAATGAAGATAATTCAGCTAACAGAGAATAAGAAGCAACACTTAGACCTGCTGCTACTTGCCGACGAGTCGGAATCAATGATTGACCGTTACTTAGAGCGTGGAGAAGTGTTCGTGCTTAATTATAATGGCGTAAAGGCTATTTGTGTTGTCACCGATGAGGGCGACGATGTTTGTGAGCTCAAAAATATAGCAGTAGCTCCCGAATCACAACGACAAGGATATGGTAAGAGACTGATAAAACATCTACTCTCCTATTATTCGGGGAAGTATAATCAGATAATAGTTGGAACAGGTGATGTGCCGAGTTCTGTCGGGTTCTATAAAAGTTGTGGGTTTGAATACTCCCATCGGATTGAAAATTTCTTCACTGATAACTACGGCCACCAGATGATTGAAGATGGTGTGCTGCTTAAGGATATGATATATTTGAAACAATATTTATGATTGAAATAAATCCAGATAGAATAGATACGCTTATCGATGCTTTGACGACTCTTTGGGAGGCATCGGTACGTGCTACGCATCATTTTCTGACCGAAGATGACGTTCAGATGTTTATACCATTTGTGCGGATGGGGCTTGGTGGTATCAAGACGCTTGTGGTTGCTGCGGAGGGTGACAAGCCGATCGCCTTTATGGGGATTGAAAAGCCGGTAAAATTGAGATGCTTTTTGTATCGCCCGACTACTTCGGCAAAGGGGTTGGAAGGCAGTTAGCAGGGCTTGCTATTTCACAATACGAGGTGCAGTATGTGGATGTGAACGAGCAAAATCCGCAAGCGATAGGATTTTACGAGCATATCGGATTCGAAATGTTTGAACGTACTGAGTGCGACGATCAAGGCAATCCGTTTCCGATTCTAAAAATGAAACGTAGTGCTAACATCGACTTCTAATGTAGTGTCGAAATTATATTATCTCTACACCACCAGTGTAAATAGCCCATAAAAGTATTATCTATTCGAATTTTCACTATCTTTGTCCTCGCAAGCATTTGTAACCTTACTGCGGTAAAGGTCAGCAAATCAACTATTTCAAATTGATTGCTACCGATTACAAACGGACTGAAAAAATGCGGTACAACACGTATATCGAAAAGACTGAAAACCAACATATTGCATTTGTGCCTACTTTCAATGTAATTGTAAAAATGAGGTTTGTACCGTTTAAAAGAGCAAAACGCTAACACTCAATAGTGTAAATATGCTGCATCGGAAAATAGACATGTCAGCTAATCACCAATAATCTACAAATTAAAACACTAAAATACATTATTTATGAGCGAGATTAATATTCCAAAAGAAAATGAAGGCTTTATCTATACCATCCTCTCATTCGAGAGAAACGTCGAGATAAAATGTAACAAGAACTGTCGTTATATTAAAGATAAAAAATACTATCAAGATTGTCCAGCCCAGTTAGCGATGGGAAATGGCAAAACTAAATCCAAATTTACTGCTGATAAATTGGTCCTAAACATAAAAAACATCGGAGGGCATAAGAATTGGACATTCGCCTCTAATGAAGTTTTATTGGTGGATGGAGCGGGTTTTATCCATGAGGGCGAGTTTATGTGCTATGAAAATCTACCCGTAAACTACACAGGTGAGGGACAGCAACTTTTATCTCAAACGCAGATGAATTTCATATTATTATTCTATCCTTTGCCCGAGAATGTCAACGTTTCGCGCTTCAAAATTAATATATATAATAAATGGATAGATTTTATCCTTCAGGATTTTGATGAGTCCGTTTCATCCCTTTTCAATGCGGTGAAGAAAAAGGAGAAAGTAATTGAGTATAATGAAGAAGGTGAAAAGAAACATATTTCCAATACCTATCTTGACTACAACCTGAAATATGACCTTGAACGGTTCGAAAAAAGACTATTGGATCTGAAAGTGAAATTATTTTCCCGATTCAACAATATATTGACCCAAGCTGAAAAGACAAAATTAGACAATAAAATAACGAGCGAAATATATGCATTAGATATTGAATTGGAAGAGAAGCAAGAATCCGAGTACAATCAGGTAAAAGAAAATTTCACCGCCATCAAGGATGAATATACACGAAGAGCTAAATAAAGACGAAAAGAAAAAATATTAATTGTAGTGCAGCAACCCATCATATAATATACAAAAGAATATATTTTTGTTTATTATATAATGGGTTGAAAGAAGTTTTATCACTTTATCACCTCACACTCATTCCTTTCTCGCACTTCCGTGACAGACTACCCGTTCTTTGAGTCACTCTCAAGCTACCGAAAATAGCAAAAAAGAAAGTGTCATGCGAAAAATCTTCAGATTGCTAATTATTAGCTACCTAATGATACTCATCGAAATTAAAACAATAGTAGTTTCAATCCGTAATACGAAGTTGCCAGAACGCCACGGCGGCC
>OMGH01001819.1_pt1 | contig 11930 bp, 7 predicted proteins | sample 1645841 | NCBI WGS metagenome assembly OMGH01 (sample SAMN00849584, study PRJEB25192) | human gut metagenome
GAAAAGCCGCCCACTCCAATGCCTTGTTGTTGCTCACGGCTACGCGAAGCAGGTTTTCGCTGCCGTATTTCACCCGGTCGGTGATTTCGAAGACGAAAGCGGTCGTTCCGCCCCGGTGCTCGCCGACGTAAGTTCCGTTTACGAAGAGGTGGGCGACGCTCTCCACGCCGTAGAATTTCAGGAAGAGCCGCTTTCCGGTCCAGGTCTGCGGTACGTAGAGTTTGCGCTGATAGTCGGCGGTCGTGCGCAGGTATGGGATCGTCCCGGCCAGTGCATCGAGGTTCCAGGTGTGCGGCAGCGTGACACAGCGGGCGTTGTCGCTGCTGTTTTCGTAGCGGAACGAGAAGAGCCAGTCGTCGCAGAGCGGATATACTTCGCGGGCCTGCACACTCCAGGCGGCGATCAGCAGAAAGATCAGAAGTAACTTTTTCATTTCGATATGTATTTGGCCCCGAAAGGCATTTTCCGTAAAACCGTATTGTTCCGGATCGCTCCGAAGGAACCGGGCGGTTCCGGAGGGTTATCGGAAACAGTGGCACAAAGATACGAAACCCGGCCGATATTTTAACCTTTCCGGACGAATTACCGCATCTCGTTCCCTTTTCCGAGGTCGATTTATAAGCGCTATCTTTACCGAACGGCCGAATTATTTCGTATTTTTGCGGCCGGTTGAAATTGTCGATCCATGAGCGAGAAATCGAAAGGAACCCTTTGCGGCATCGTTGCCGCCGTGAGTTACGGGATGAATCCCCTCGGTGCTTTGTCACTCTACCGGGCGGGAATAAACACCAATTCCGTGCTGTTTTACCGCTATGCGCTTGCCGCCGTACTGCTGGCAGCCCTGTTGTTGGTGCAGAAAACTTCGCTGCGCATTACGCGCCGGGAGTTCTCCGTGCTGGGATTGCTGGGAGTGATGTTCGCCGTATCGTCGCTCACGTTGTTCATGAGTTTTCACTATATGGATGCGGGGATCGCCTCCACCCTTCTTTTCGTCTATCCGGTCATGGTGGCCGTCATCATGGCGATTTTCTTCAGGGAGCGAATTTCGCTGGTCACGGTCCTCTCCATTTCCCTGGCTCTGTGCGGAATCGCGTTGCTGTACCGGGGTGAGGGCGGTGCGGTACTCAATACTGCGGGCGTTGTGCTGGTCATGGCTTCGTCGCTCTCGTATGCGCTCTATATCGTGGTGGTCAACCGTGCTTCGTTGAATATGTCGTCGGTGAAGCTTACGTTTTACGTGCTGTTGTTCGGCGTGGCTGCGATCGTGTTGTATTCGCTGTGTTGTCCCGACCAGCCTTTGCAGCTTCTCTCGACACCCTCGATGTGGGGGGGGTGGGCGGCGATGCTGGCTCTGATTCCTACGGTCGTTTCGCTGGTGTTGATGACCGTTGCCGTGCATGCCATCGGTTCTACTCCGACCGCTGTTATGGGGGCTTTGGAGCCGCTGACGGCAGTGGTGATCGGCGTGACTATCTTCGGTGAATTGTTCACTGCGCGGCTTGCTGCGGGTATCGGCTTGATCCTGTTGGCCGTCACCCTTATCGTTGCGGGCAAATCCCTGCATCCGGGGCGCCTGGCGGCGATTATCGGGCACCGGGGGTTTTTACGCCACAGCCGGTAGGCTCCGGTGTGGAATAATTCTACATTTTGTAGATTCACGCCACAGGATCGGCCTCGTCTGTTGCAGGCGTATTATATTGTGTATGATTCGCTTATCCGGATAGAACAGGATTGGCGCGGGGTTTGGGTAAAGTCCTTTAACCCTTTTATGGATAAAAACTACTTATGAAATGAAACCGAATCTGAAAGAGTTGAATTTGGAGAAACTGAAAAAAATAGCGGCCAAAACACCTCGTATTCGGGTGAAACTGACTCGTAAGCACTGGATCTTCATCGGCTGTGCCGTCGTGGTGCTGGTCGTTCTGCTCGTCGTGTTGCTGCGTCCCCGGCCGCAGGCCGCCGCACTGCCGGTGGTGGCCGTCGAACCGGTGCAGGTCGAAGATGTCAGCATCTATGGCGAGTACGTGGGCCGTATCCGGGCCCAGCAATTCGTCGAGATCCGGGCCCGCGTCGAAGGTTATCTGGAGAAGATGCTCTTTGCCGAGGGAACCTATATCAAGAAGGGCCAGACGCTTTTCATCATCGACCCGACGGTCTATCGCGCCCGTGCGAACAAGGCCAAGGCGCAGTTGAACAAAGCCCGGGCCCAGGCTCTGAAGGCCGAGCGCGACCTGAACCGTATTCGTCCGCTGTATGAGCAGAATGCCGCCAGTCAGCTCGACCTGGATAACGCCATCGCCTCCTACGAGAGCGCTGTGGCGGACGTGGTGGTGAGCGAAGCCGACCTTACGCAGGCTGAAATGATACTCGGCTACACGACCGTGCAGTCGCCCATTTCGGGTTACATTTCCGAGCGGAACGCCGATATCGGTACGCTCGTCGGTCCTGGCGGCAAGTCGCTGCTGGCCACCGTGGTAAAGAGCGATACGGTGCGGGTCGATTTCAGTATGACCGCGCTGGATTACCTGCGTAGCAAGGCCCGTAACGTCAATCTGGGCCATAAGGATTCGACCCGCAAGTGGGACCCCTATATTACGGTCACGTTGGCCGACGGGGCGCAGTATCCCTATCGGGGACTGGTCGATTTCGCCGATCCGCAGGTCGATCCCCAGACGGGTACCTTCTCCGTGCGGGCCGAGATGCCCAATCCCGACCATATCCTGCTCCCCGGACAGTTCACTAAGGTCAAACTGCTGCTCGACGTGCTCGAACGGGCGGTCGTGGTTCCCAAGAAGGCCCTGATTATCGAGAAGGGCGGCGCCTATGTCTTCGTCGTGCGCCGGGACAGCATCGTGGAGAAGCGTTTCGTGGAAACGGGTCCGGAAACGGGCAATAACTTCATCGTCGAACGAGGACTTGCCTCGTATGAAAATATCGTCGTCGAAGGCTATCACAAGCTGACGCACGGCATGAAGGTCGAACCCGTGGCTCCTCGTGAAGAGGAGGCGAATCCAGAGGAGGAGTAGCCCATGAAAGCCGACTTTTTCATCGACCGGCCGGTCTTTTCCACGGTACTTTCCATCATCATCGTCATCGTCGGCGCCATCGGCCTCGCGCTGCTGCCCGTCGATCAGTATCCGCAGATCGTACCGCCTGTGGTGCGTGTTTCGGCGTCCTATCCCGGTGCCGACGCGCAGACCGTGACACAGGCCGTTGCTACCCCCATCGAGCAGGAGCTGAACGGTACGCCCGGCATGATCTATATGGAGTCGTCGAGCTCCAACTCGGGCGGTTTCTCCGCGACCGTCACCTTCGATATTTCGGTCGATCCCGATCTGGCGGCCGTGGATGTCCAGAACCGCCTGAAGAAGGCCGAGGCACGCCTGCCGGCCGAGGTGGTGCAGAACGGTATTTCGGTCGAGAAACAGGCCGCCAGCAAACTGATGACCATCACGCTGCTCTCGTCCGACCCCAAGTTCGACGAAATATATTTGAGTAATTACGCCACGCTCAACGTGCTGGACCTGCTGCGCCGTATTCCCGGCGTGGGCAGTATTTCGAACGTCGGCAGCCGCTACTACGCCATGCAGATCTGGGTGCAGCCCGACAAGCTGGCCGACCTGGGGCTGACGGTCAAGGATCTGCAATCCGCGTTGAAGGATCAGAACCGCGAGTCGGCGGCCGGCGTGCTGGGGCAGGCTCCGATGACGGGCCTCGACGTGACGATCCCCATTACGGCGCAGGGACGTTTGTCGTCGGTCAGCCAGTTCGAAGATATCGTCATCCGGGCCAATCCCGACGGTTCGATCATCCGCCTGAAAGACGTGGCGCGCATTTCGCTCGAAGCGTCGTCCTACAATACCGAAAGCGGTATCAACGGCGGTAATGCCGCCGTGCTGGAGATCAAGATGCTTCCGGGAGCCAATGCAATGGAGGTGGCCGAGGCGGTGAAGGCCCAGATGGAGGAGATCAGCCGCAATTTTCCGGAGGGTATCTCTTACGAGATTCCTTTCGATATGACTACCTACATTTCCGAATCGATCCATCACGTCTATCAGACGCTTTTCGAAGCGTTGCTGCTGGTGATTCTGGTGGTATTCCTTTCGTTGCAGAGCTGGCGGGCGACGCTCATTCCGATCGTGGCCGTGCCGATCTCGCTCATCGGTACCTTCGGCGTGATGCTCGTGTTCGGCTTCTCGCTCAATATGCTGACCCTGCTGGGTCTGATTCTTGCCATCGGTATCGTGGTCGATGACGCGATCGTCGTGGTCGAAAACGTCGATCGCATCATGAACGAGGAGGGGCTTTCGCCCTACGAAGCGACCAAGAAGGCAATGCGGAGCCTGAGCGGAGCGTTGATCGCCATGTCGCTGGTGCTGTGCGCCGTGTTCGTCCCGGTGAGCTTCCTTTCGGGCATTACGGGGCAGCTCTATCGCCAGTTTACCATTACGATCGCCGTATCGGTAATCATCTCTACGGTCGTGGCGCTGACGCTCAGCCCCGTGATGTGCGCCTACCTGTTGAAGCCCGACAGAGGCGGCCGGAAGAAACGGTTTTTCCGGTATATCAATTTCGGTCTTGCGAAAGGCAATAAGCTCTACGGCCGTATGATCGGCCGGGCGCTCGCCCATTCGCGCCGTATGTTCGCCGCCTTCGGCGTGGTACTCATCGGTATCTGGTTGATGAATAAACTCGTGCCCGAGAGTTTCATGCCGCAGGAGGATCAGGGGTATTTCACCGTCGAACTGGAACTTCCGGAAGGGGCGACCATCGAGCGTACGCGTACGGTGACCGACCGGGCGATGGCCTTTCTGATGCAGGATCCCGATGTGGAGTATGTACTCAACGTGACGGGTTCGAGTCCTCGTGTGGGCAGCAACCAGGCCCGCAGCCAACTGACAGTGATCCTCAAGTCCTGGAAGGAGCGGGAATCGGAGGATATCAGCGAAGTGATGAAACGTGTGCGCGACGAGTTGTCGCGTTATCCCGAAAGCAAGGTCTATCTTTCGACGCCTGCCGTCATTCCCGGTCTGGGAACCTCGGGCGGTTTCGAAATGGTGCTCGAAGCTCGCGGGGATGCCGGCTATGCCGATCTGCAGCGGGCGGTGGATACGTTGATGCACTATGCCGAGCAGCGGCCCGAGTTTACGGGGCTGGCCTCTTCGATGCAAGCCGATATTCCGCAGCTTTATTTCGACGTGGACCGCGACAAAGCGCAGTTGGTCGGGGTTTCGATGTCCGACATCTTCTCTACGATGAAAGCGTTCACGGGTTCGATCTACGTCAATGACTTCAATATGTTCAACCGTATATACCGTGTATATATTCAGGCCGACGCGCCTTATCGGGCTTACCGCGACAACCTGAACCTCTTCTTCGTACGGGGTGCCGACGGGGCGATGATTCCCGTCACGTCGCTCGGTACAACGCACTATACGACGGGTGCCGGTACGATCAAGCGTTTCAATATGTTCAACGCTGCGACCATCACGGGCGAAGCGGCTCACGGATACAGTTCGGGACAGGCGATGGACGAGCTGGAAAATATCGTGCGTGAGAAATTGCCTGCGTCGGTGGGCGTCGAGTGGAGCGGCCTTTCTTACCAGGAGAAGCATGTGAGTGGACAGACGGGTCTTGTGCTGGCGCTGGCTTTCCTGTTCGTCTTCCTCTTCCTCGCCGCCCAGTACGAGAGCTGGTCGGTGCCCGTCGCGGTCATTCTCTCGCTGCCCGTAGCCGGAATCGGTGCCTATCTGGGTATCTGGGTTTGCGGTTTGGAAAACAACATCTATTTTCAGATCGGCCTGGTGATGCTCGTAGGTCTGGTGGCCAAGAATGCCATTTTGATCGTAGAGTTTGCCAAGGAGGAGGTGGAAAAAGGCCGCGACGTGGTGTCGGCGGCACTCAAGGCCGCACACCTGCGTTTCCGCCCGATCGTGATGACCTCGCTGGCGTTCATCCTCGGCCTGCTGCCGCTGGTGTTCGCATCGGGTCCGGGGTCGGCGAGCCGTCAGGGTATCGGTACGGGCGTCTTTTTCGGTATGCTGGTAGCTATCTCTGTCGGCATCGTCTTCGTGCCCTTCTTCTTCGTGTGGATTTACCGGATTAAAGCAAAACTGAAGAAACGATGAAACGAGTTGCGATATTTGTCATTTTGGCTGCACTGACCGTCGGATTCTCTTCCTGTTCGGCTGTGCGGCACTGTCAGGCCCCCGAGGTGGAGATGCCCGGGCAGATCGCTTCGGGCTATACCGATTCGCTGACCATCGCCGATCTGAGCTGGTGGCAGTTTTACGGGGATTCGACGTTGCGCCGGGTCATCGAGCTGACCTTGGAAAATAACAAGGATATGCTTGCGGCGGCGGCTCGTGTGGAGCAGATGCGGCAGTTGTATCGGATAAGCAAGGCCGAGCGTTTGCCGAATTTTTCGGCCAAAGGGCTGGCTGATTACGAAACGAACGATTATGCCGACGAGGAGTCGAGCCGTGATCCGGAGTTCAGTGCCAAGCTCTCCGTCAGTTGGGAGCTGGACCTTTGGGGAAACCTGCGCTGGGCCAAGCGCAAGGGCGGGGCGGAGTATCTCTCTTCGGTCGAGGATTGGCGTGCGATGCGTATGACTCTCGTCGCGGAAGTTGCGACGGCCTATTTTCAGTTGATGGCTTTGGATAACGAGCTTTCCATCGTGCGTCGTACGCTCCGAACGCGCAGCGAGGGTGTGCAGCAGGCGCAGTTGCGGTTCGAGGGCGGTCTTACCTCCGAAACCGTTTACCAGCAGGCCAAAGTGGAATACGCTTCGACGGCGACCCTGATTCCGGATCTGGAGAGCAGGATCGAAATTATGGAAAACAGTATTGCATTGCTTATGGGAAAATCTCCTGACTGGGAGGTGTTGCGCGGTCAAATGAATATCGAAGCCGAGTTTCCGGACAGTCTGCCTGTCGGTCTGCCTTCGGGACTGTTGCAGCGGCGTCCCGACGTACGGGCTTCCGAACAACAGTTGCGTTCGGCGATGGCTTCGGCGGGGATGGCCTATGCAGATCGTTTTCCCCGGCTGACCTTCAATCTGGTAGGCGGTTGGGAGAACGATGCGTTGCAGGGTTTCTTTCGCTCCCCGTTCTCGTATGTGGCCGCTGCGATCGCCGCTCCGGTCTTCGGCTTCGGACGCAAGCAGGCCAAATATCGTGCGGCATTGGCGGCATACGACGTAGCCCGGCTGGGGTACGAGAAGAAGGTGCTGGAGGTTTTCAAGGAAGCCAACGATGCGGTAGTCACTTACCGTAACGTCCGCAAAACGGCCGCGTTGAAGGTCGCTCTGCGCGATGCTGCCCGCAAATACGTCGAACTGGCCAATTTGCAGTACCGGGGCGGCAGTATCAATTATATCGACGTGCTGGATGCCCAGCGCCGGTATTTCGATGCCCAGATCGGTTTGAGCAACGCCGTACGGGACGAACACCTCGCTTTGGTGCAGCTCTATAAGGCGTTAGGCGGCGGCTGGGGAGTGGTGGCGGAATAGCTTTCTGTTGTCAGATAGTCGGATTTAGCATTAAAAACCGGTTCTGAAGGGTTGTATGACAGTTTTTTTGATTTTTGTCTCGTAAATTTCCGGGCAAAAATTTTGAGGAATAAAAAAAACCGTTTATATTTGCACTCCGAAATACCACTAATGCGGAAATAGCTCAGTTGGTAGAGCACAACCTTGCCAAGGTTGGGGTCGCGAGTTCGAGTCTCGTTTTCCGCTCTTAATAAACGAGTGATAATCAATGAATTATCGCTCGTTTTTCTTTTTGCGGGTGCGAAATAAAACTCTCCATAATGCCTTTTTCGCGCCGTTTTCCGAAGAATGTTTTACCATTTGTTTAACCATGTTTTACGGCGGTAAAACACCACCCGCGTCTGTCTGCATAATGCCGCAACATTATGAGTGTCAGCATCAATGCCATTTGCAGAAAAGACCGCATCAATCAAAACCGCACCACGAACATCTACCTGCGTTTTACCGTCAATCGCCGCAGCCGCTATGTAAGTACGGGAATCAATATCCCTGCCGACGATTGGGATTTCGACACCCAAACGCTTAAAACGCAGAATCCTGCCGTTCAGCTACGGATTTACGAGCAAATCGAGAAATACGACAAGCGCATCAAACGGCTTGAAGCGTTGGAGGTCCCCGTAACGCTGGACAACGTGCTGGAAACCGACGGACGGAGGGTCTATTGCACGATAGCCGAATATTTCCGTCGCACGATTGCACAGTTGGAATCAGTCGGTAAAATCGGCTCGACATCAAAACACAAGGTCACGTTTTCACTCCTGCAACAATTCCGCTCGACCAACATCCGTTTCGACGAAATTACGGTCGGCTACCTGCGTGATTTCGAACTGTTCCTAATGAAAAAGGGGAACAAAAGCAATTCGATAGCCACGAAATTCAGCGTTCTGAAAGCCGTCTATAATAAGGCTCTTGCCGAGGGGATTTTCACCACGCCGCACAGTCCGTTTCTGCAATTCAAAATCGGACGGTTGTGGACAGCCACCCGCAAACGTGCTATCCGCAAGGAGGATGTGCAACGGCTGATGCAGGCGGAGATACCCGCCGACGGTTCAGCCTATTTGGATTTCGCACGGGACATTTTCCTGTTTTCCTACCTCTCGGCAGGCATCAATTTTAAGGACATCGCCACCCTGCGTTACTGCGATATGGACAATAAATGTTCTTCATTGACCTCCATTGAGATTCCTGCAAGTGTAGAGACGATCAAAGCGTCAGCATTCAAAGGCTGTTCTTCATTGGCTACAGTAACTTTTGAAAACGGTTCTCAGTTGAAAACTATCGAGGGAGGTTATCCTTCTTCTGGTACTTTCGCGGACTGCACGGCATTAACCTCCATTGAGATTCCTGCCAGCGTAGAAACGATCGAAGCGGCAGCGTTCAAGGGTTGTTCCTCTTTAGCAACAGTAACTTTTGAGAAAGGTTCTCAGTTGAAAACTATCGGGGGTGGTGGTTCTTCTTATTATGGCGCCTTTGGCCAATTAAAGAATCTAATGACCGTCGATATGTCTGCCTGTACGCAGGTTAAGACAATCGGAGAGAGTGCTTTTGATGGGGATTCTGAACTGCGATTATTCAAGATCGGCACAGAGACGCCGCCGACTTGCGGAAGAGATGCTTTTAGCGGCATAAATCCTTATTCGGTACTGAAAGTACCTTCGGGTTGTGCCGATGCCTATAAAGCAAAAAGTGGCTGGAACAACTTTGCAAGCATTACAGGATTAGATGAATAAAAGCGTTTCGGCATTATGGAAAATAAAAGTAAAAATACGTCTGAAATATCACAATGGATTGACAATTATTTGCACATTTCTCTCGATACAGAAGAATATGTGGAGGTGCGGAACTTTTTAATATTATGGAATTTATTTGAAGCGAAATGGTTTAAATGTAATTTTGGAAGAAATAAGCGCAATATTCAGAACATACATTTAACTTCCGATATTTTCAATCAAACACTACAATACTTACAAAGGAGATATATAACGAACGGTTCTACAAACGAGCGATTCATGAGATTGCGATTGAGAAATAATGATGATACGACCTCTATTCAGCGTGTTTTATTAGGGCTAACCAATAATTCATGTGATATTATTAAAGCCATCATCATGATTATTTACAGATACCGTAACAATCTATTTCATGGAGAAAAAGCCATCGCATCATTGCCGATGCAAAAGGATAACTTCATAAATGCGAATAAATTTCTGATTGCTTGCCTTGAAGCAACAAAATAACAAAGGTTTCTAAAAGTGACAGACTTTGTGAAAAGGTTAATTTATAAGACCCTTTTGCAGAGTTTGTCACTTTTTCGTTTTGTTTATTTCACTAATAATCTTATCTTTATAAAGATAAACAACAATTAAATTTTAGCTAAAATGAACAGATACAAACAACCGAAAACAGAATGAATGACCAAAACATGAGAGGATAAACAAGCTATTTGCAAGTTGGTCGAATGGAGCAAGACAGAGGGAATAGGCTTAATTGTCATAAAGCCCCAAAATGAGATTTATCCCGAAATGTTTTACTTTGTTTTCTCTCCCGAAACAGCGGACATAAATAAACCCGTCGAAATCGCACTTGTAAAGAACAAACAATGAATAATCGGGTGGAAAAGCGACCTTGAAGAGATAAACGATATAATAGGAATAATAATCGCCAACGAGATGAAGATGGAGGGCATGAGCGAAACGGTAAATTTATTCGACTGCCTTGTCAGAGCGAACACTATATTATTTCATTACACCACGCCCGACGGACGGGACGAGATGGTGAAATTCCCGTTAGCGGGATTCTGCGAAAACTATCTGATGCAATTTGCAAAGTAGCGGCAGGAACCGTACGGTAGTATGGAACAGACGCACGTATTAGAGGTAAAGAATATTACTCCACAAAAAATGGAGTTATATATACTATATATCTTAAAAGGTTAAGGGCAGGCCGAAAAAATGTGGTTTTCCTTTGACAACGACAAGTGACAGACTAAAAACGAGGGGCTATATAATTGCCCTTTCAACAGAGTTTGTCACTTTTTCTATTTATCAAATAATCAATTAATTCACCTATTGTTTAACCAGCATTGAATTTGCCCTATTGTGTAAACCAACGTGTAAACCGCGCCGAGCAACAGCACGAAAAAGAGAAATTAATCGACAAAATTCACTACCGTAACTATCTGTTAATCAACATTGCCCTACATTTGCATTCGCAATTCGGCGCCGTAGCTTAATTGAATAGAGCATCTGACTACGGATCAGAAGGTTACAGGTTTGAGTCCTGTCGGCGTCACAAAATAATGCAGCGACCTGTTTTTCGACAGGTCGCTTTTTGTTTTCGGCTGTACGACCATAGCGCAGTTGCCGATTCTCTCTTTCTCCGCCTTGTACTCCCGCCGACTTACACCCGGGAAAATTTCCGTCCTCCCATAAAATCCATACGGAATCCGTCCGTACCGACGCCCGATCATAGCAACAACTTTGAGATTCCCGTCAGCGAAAAGCACCTGAAAACGAATCGCCAAAACATCCAAATTCTTCCAAAAAGAAGCACGACGCTCCTCCTCCGGCGGCAGCTCGAAAATGCGCCCTCGCCCTTCCTGGCATTTATTTCATGCAATTCAAGGTATTTCCTCAACGAGCATAATGCGATTCCGAGTTCAATCGATCCGAGTACATAATCCCGAGAAATAATCAACTCCCTATTTACTACACGCCCCAAATCTATAAAATTTTACAAATACCCCAGATATTTTACAAATCAAATATTAAAGCAATATAATTTAATAAATCAGTAAAAATTTGCAAAATCAATTCTTTTTATTATATTTGTAATAGCGCGCTCCTCTTTTACTAACTAAAAAATCATGTTATGATGAATTTCGCCCAACTGAAGTTTCTCCTAACTGGATTAACTTTACTCACCGTACTCGCTGCGTGCAGCGATGACAACACTTCGACGGAAGCTCCTCCTGCAACCATCGAAATCGCAGAGCTCTCCCCGGAAGCAGACAACGTTTCTTTTCGATTAATTCCGACCAATGCTATCTCGATGGCTTACAAGATCGAGATCGAGGGGGGGGGATGACGCCGATTTCGTTTCGATAGAAAGCTCCGAAGAAAAAACGGTCGAAATAACCGACCTGACCCCCGAAACCTCTTATAAGCTGACGGCGATCGCCTATAACGCCGACCAGCGCCCTTCGAATCCGGCCACCGCAACATTCACGACCCCCGAAAAACCGACCACGCCGGATCCCGACAAGGCAACCATCTCCATCGAAGAGGTGAAAGCCACCTATAATTCGGTAACCTTTACCCTGAAAACCGCCAATGCAGCCCGCTTCGGCTACAAGGTCGATGTTCCCGACGGAACGGCC
>OMGH01001829.1_pt1 | contig 11831 bp, 9 predicted proteins | sample 1645841 | NCBI WGS metagenome assembly OMGH01 (sample SAMN00849584, study PRJEB25192) | human gut metagenome
CCAGCCGATAGCGGCCATCCACGCAGTCAATGCGGGCGTAGTGGCCGGTGACCACATAGTCGTAGCCCAGGGTGATGGCGCGGCGACACAGGGTGTCAAATTTTAAGCACTTGTTGCAGTCAATGCAGGGGTTGGGGGTGCCGCCTGCCTCATAGGTGGCAATAAATTTATCAATGACCTTTTCCTTAAAGTCACCTTTAAAATTGAACACTTGATAGGGCATACCCAGTCGGCGGGCCACGCTGCGGGCGTCCTCCACATCGGACAGGGAGCAGCAGGTCTTTTCCCGCTGGGCCATCAAAATATCGTCGCTGTCAAACAGCTTCATGGTGGCGCCCATACAGTCGTACCCGGCGTCCAACATCAGCTTGGCGGCCACGGAGCTGTCCACGCCGCCGCTCATGGCGATCAATGCTTTTTTCAAAAAAACGCACCTGCTTTCTTGACACTTTCAGTCTACTATACTAATATATACAGGAATAGAAGTAAAGAGGGAGTTTTTAGTTTTTATGCAAAAAATGCGTTTTTTTCGCCGGTGTCTTCCGCTGTTTTTGGCCTTTTGGCTGCTACTGGCAGTGGCGGGCGCGCCCTTTGCCGCTTATGCAGGGGAGAGCGTGACTGTGCGGGACGGCAGCGGGCAGGTGCGCTACGCTGCGCCCATGGATCCGGAGAACGCTTGCCCGGCGCTGCAATCGGCGCTGGACACGGTGCGCAGCGGCGCCTACGGCACCTGCACGGTTACCGTGACCCCCGGGAAATATCGGATGACAAAGAGCGCTGTGCTGGCGTCTGATATGACCCTGAACCTGACAGGGGTGACCCTGCTCAATGCCAATGCAGGCAAGGGCAACATCTTTATCTCACCCAATCGGGACCGTACCGGCAAGGACTACACCGGGTATTCTGCGTTGGAGAACTGCACGCTGCGGGGCGGCACGCTGGATTATGCGCCGGGCAATACCAACGGCTCCTGCCTGCTGCGCCTGGCGCATTGCAAGAATGTGACCGTGGACGGCACGGCATTTCTCAACAACACAGACTCCCACCACGCAGAATTGGCCGCCGGGTACAATGTGCGGTTCGTAAACTGCCTGTTCTCCGGTCAGACCAATCAAACGGAGAGCAGTGCGGAGGCGTTGCAAATTGATATTTTAGAGAAAAATCGGCACTTTGCCAACTTTCCGGCCTATGACGGCACGATGAACCAAAAGATCACCGTAGAGGACTGCACGTTTCAGGACCTGATCTGCGGGGTAGGCACCCGCAACGCCTTTGCCGGGCGGTATCAGAAGGGCGTTACCATTCGTGGCAACACCTTTCGGCGCCTGCAAGGCACGGCTGTTGTGTGCACCAATTATGTGGACGCGGTGATCGAGAAGAACACCATCACCGACTGCGGTCGAGGCGTGGCATATTATATGTGCAAAAACAGCGGCGTGACCGATGTGTTCACCGACGGCAGCGGCAAGGTGCTGGCCGCGATCCAAGGCAGCGCCGTGACCATTACGGATTTTGTGTGGTACGGCGGTGAGGCCAGCCGGGAGAACATTGCTGCCTTGGCAGAGAACCCGGCAGTGGCAGCAGCAGATATGATCTTTGCTGTTGGCGGCGGCAAGGCACTGGACACCGGCAAAGCCTATGGGGAAGAAAGCGGCAAGCCGGTATTCACCTTTCCCACCATTGCCTCCACCTGCGCGGCCACCACGGCAGTATCGATTCTGTACCACGCAGACGGCACCTTTTTGGCGCCGGATTTTCACAAAGCGCCGCCGGTGCACGCCTTTATTCTGCCCTCGGTGATTGCAGCCGCCCCACGGCGCTACATTTGGGCCGGTATGGGCGACACTTACGCCAAGTATTTTGAGGCGGAGATGAGCTCCCGAGGTGAAGCGCTGGTGCACTACCATGCCCTGGGTGTAAATGTGAGCCGAATGTGCTTGGACCCGCTACTCACCTACGGTGCACAGGCCATGGCAGATATAGATGCCGCGCGCTGCACCTATGCAGTGGAGCAAGTGATTCTGGCTATCATCGTCACCACCGGCATTGCCTCTATTTTGTTGACGGCAGAGCATATTGTGGATTACAATTCCGGCCTGGCGCACGCCGTGTTTTACGCGCTCACCGCCTGGCCCCATATTGAGGCGCGCCACCTGCACGGTGAAGTGGTGGGCTTTGGCGTGCTCATTCTGCTGCTGACCGACGGCAATTTGGACGGCTTCCGCCAGATGTACGCTTTCAACAGAAGCGTGGGACTCCCCACCGCCCTCTCCCAAGTGGAGATGACCGGTGCCGATGTGGAAAAGCTGGTGCCCCTGGTAGCCAAAATGCCGGACATTGCCCACAACCCCTACACCATAACCGAGGAAATGCTGCACAAAGCCTTTGCAGACCTCGATTATTATAATCAACACCAAGCGTTTAAGGAGAATGAATGATGAAAAAGTTTTTTGCCACCCTGCTGTGCCTGGCACTGGTTGCCGGCCTGTTCGCCGCCTGCTCCGGCAGCAAAGATAACAATGCCAAAGCAGACAGCAAGAAAGTAGGCATTGCCGTGCTGTCCGAGAACGGCGCCTTTACCGATATGCGTACCGGGATCGAGTCTAAGCTGAAAGAGAAGTACGGCGACAAAGTGACCTGCGTGTACAAGAACGCTGCCGGTGACGCCGCCAGTCTGAGCACCATTGTGTCTGACTTTGACAATGGCGATTATGACGCAGTATTCACCATCGCCACCCCGGCCACGCAGGCGTTTGTGAACCAGGAGTCTGAAACCCCTTGCTTCTTCTGCGCCGTGTCCGACCCGGTAGCTGCCAAAGTGATGACCGCGCTGGACACCCCGGACAAAAACGCTACCGGTACTTCCAACGCCATTCCGGTATCTGAGATCATTGACATGGGCTACAAGCTGACCCCGGATATAAAAAAATGGGGCTTTATTTACTCCACCAGCCAGGTGAACGCCACCTCCACCGTTAAGGCGGCCGAGAAGTACCTGGACAGCAAAAAAATCGCTTATGCGGAAAAGACTGTGGAAAACTCCGCCGATGTAAAGTCCGTCACCCAGTCCCTGATTGACGGCGGCTGTGATGTAATCTTCGTACCCAACGACTCTGTGGTACAGGACGGTGTGTCTGCCCTGACAGAGCTGTGCCAGGAGAAGAAGATCCCCACCTACTGCTCCTCTGCCACCACGGTTGCCTCCGGCTGCACCGCCACCCTGGCCATTGACGACAAGGGCATCGGCGAAAAGACCGCAGAAATGGCTATTCAGTATTTTGACGGCAAAAAGGTAGCGGAGATCCCCGCCCAGGTGTGCGGCATCGACTACTGCTCCGTAAACAAGACAGCGCTGGCTGCCGGCGGTTTGGCTACCCCCACCAAGGATACCGTTGGCTATGAGGTCAAGGTGCTGGAAGCAGCAAAATAAACAACAAAAATCACAAACCGGCGGGCGCGCTGCAAGGTGCGCCTGCTGCCATTTTTTCATACCCAAAGGAACAAGAACTTATGCTTTATCTCACTGCCCTACAAGAGGGCTTACTGTACGGACTGCTGGCGCTGGGTGTTTACATCAGCCTGCGGGTGCTGGACATTCCCGACCTGACCACCGAGGGCAGCTTCGGTTTTGGCTCTGCACTGGCCGCCGTTTTGGCTGCCGGGGGCCACACCTATCTGTCCCTGCCCATTGCCTTTTTAGGCGGCATGGCCGCCGGACTAATCACCGGGCTGCTGCAAACCAAGCTGCAAGTACACCCGGTACTGGCCGGTATCATCACGATGAGCGGACTGTACTCCGTTAACTTGATTGTTCGGGGCGGCCCCAACCTGTCCATCGGCGCCGCCAATCTGTTTAAGCAGTTCTATAAGGCGCTACACCTGACCGGCGATCAGCGCAAGGTGGCCGGTGCACTGCTGGCACTGGCGATCTGCCTGGTCGTGACCCTGCTTCTGATTGTGTTCTTTAAGACCCATGTGGGCCTGTGTATCCGCGCTACCGGCGACAATCAGGATATGGTGCGCGCTTCCTCCATCAATGTGGACGCCACTCTGATCCTGGGGCTGTGCATCAGCAACGGGCTGATCGGTCTGGCAGGCGCACTGGTGACCCATTATGTAGGTTACAGCGACACCTCCACCAGCAACGGCACGCTGATCTACGGCCTGGCCGCCGTCATTATCGGTGAGGCGCTGTTTGGCAAGCGTGGCGTCACCGTGGGGCTGATCTCTGCCGTGTGCGGCTCCGTGATCTACAAACTGATCGTCACCTTTGTGGTGGATATTGAACTGTTTGGCACCAACAGCGCCAATTTGATGAAGCTGATGTGCGCCGTGATCGTGGCTGCCACCTTTATTATCCCGGCTGCCAAGCGCACCGCCCGGAACCGCAAAGTAAAAAAGGAGGCCCGCCGCAATGCTTGATGTAAAGAATGTTTCCAAGACCTTTGCCAAGGGCACCGTCAATGAACACATTGCCCTGGAGAAGATCAATTTGCACCTGGATCGGGGCGAATTCCTCACCATTGTCGGCTCCAACGGCGCCGGCAAATCCACCCTGTTCAACCTGATCTGCGGCACCTTTATGCAGGACAGCGGCACCGTTACCCTGGACGGGCAGGACATTTCCTTTCTGCCGGAACACAGGCGTGCCAAGTTGATCGGCCGGGTGTTCCAGGACCCGATGAAGGGCACCGCACCGAATATGACCATTGAGGAAAACCTGGCGCTGGCCTACACCCGCGCCCACTCCAGTGGGCTGGCGCTGGCTCTGTCTAAGAAAAAGAGCAACTTTTTCCGGGAGCAGGTGTCTCGCTTTAATATGGGGCTGGAGGACCGAATGAAAACCAAGATCGGTCTGCTGTCCGGTGGGCAGCGGCAAGTGGTCACCTTGCTGATGTGCACCATCTGCACCCCCAAGTTGCTGCTCTTAGACGAACACACCGCCGCGCTGGATCCGGTCACCGCCAAAAAGGTGATGGACATTACCAACGAGATCGTGGCAGAAAACAACATCACCACCATGATGATCACCCACAATATGTCCTCTGCACTGGCCACCGGCGACCGCACCATTATGATGGACAGCGGCCGAATCATCATTGACCTGGACAAGGAGCAAAAGACCCATATGACCGTGTCGGATCTGCTGGCACTATATCGGGAAAAAGAGACCAAAGAGTTTGACACCGACCGCATTTTGCTGCAAAAAGAGGAGCCGACCCAATGAAGTGTATCAGCTGGAATGTAAACGGCCTGCGAGCCTGTATGGGCAAGGGCTTTGCCGACTTTTTTGCTGCGGCAAACGCGGACCTGTTTTGCCTGCAAGAAACGAAACTGCAAGCAGGGCAAATCGACTTTGCGCCCCCGGGCTACCACGCCTACTGGAACTATGCGGAGAAAAAGGGCTACTCCGGCACCGCCATCTTCTCCAAGCGGGAGCCGCTGCGGGTGCAGTACGGCATGGGCAAGGAGGAGCATGACCGGGAAGGGCGGCTGATCACCCTGGAATTCCCGGCGTTCTACTTTGCCACCGTATATGTGCCCAATTCTCAGCGAGAGTTAACTCGGCTGGACTACCGTATGCAATGGGAGGACGACTTTCTTGCTTATCTGCAAACCCTGGATCAAAACAAACCGGTGATCTTCTGCGGCGACCTGAATGTGGCTCACCGGGAGATCGACCTGAAGAATCCAAAGACCAACCACAAAAACGCCGGTTTTACCGATGAAGAGCGAGGCAAAATGACCGCCCTGTTGGGTAGCGGATTTACCGATACTTTCCGCTACTTTTATCCGGATGCCACCGGCATATACAGCTGGTGGAGCTATATGTTCCACGCCAGAGAGAAGAACGCCGGTTGGCGTATTGACTACTTTATCACCTCTGACCGGCTGCAACCTAAATTGCGGGACGCCAAGATCCACACGGATATTTTTGGCAGCGACCACTGCCCCATTGAGCTGGACATCGACCTGTAATCCACAACAAAAAGACCACCTGCGCAAGCAAAACCTGCGTAGGTGGTCTTATTTTTATATCATTATATATGCGTTATTCCTGCACTTCGATGGTGTCGATCACCACATCATTGACCGGTTTATCCCCGGGGACGCAGGGTACGGCAGCGATGGCGTCCAGCACATCGGCACCGTCGATCAGCTGGCCGAACACCGTGTGGTGGAAGTCCAGCCAGGGGGTGCCACCCACCTGCTTGTACTGCTCTACCACTTCCGTAGGATAGCCCTGGTCAGACAGCGCCTCCATTTGGTCAATCAAATTGGCGGGTACAGACTTAGCCTGGACCACAAAGAACTGGCTGCCGTTGGTGCCGGGGCCGCTGTTTGCCATAGACAGAGCGCCATAGTAGTTGCGGGCGTCCAGCGCGAACTCATCCTCAAAAGGCTTGCCCCAAATGGACGCGCCGCCGCAGCCGGTACCAGTAGGATCGCCGCCCTGGATCATAAAATCCTGAATCACCCGGTGGAAGATCAGGCCGTCATAATAGCCGTTTTTGGCGTGGGTGATAAAATTCTCCACCGCCTTGGGCGCCGCTTCGTCCAGCAGCACAAAGGTCATATCGCCGCGGTTGGTTTTGATCACAGCTTTTTTGCCGTCTTTCTTTTCTAACTGATTCATCTTAATACTTCACTTTCTCGTTGATTTTTTGCAGCACCGCCGGGTCGATCTTCGCCACCTGGCGGTCATAGGTCATCAGACCGTTGATCTCGTCCTCCACGTCTGTCACCTGTGTATAAACGGTGGCAGCCAGGCCGGTTTTGATCTGGGGAATGATCACCTTGTTAAACAGTTTTTGGTACGCCGCCGTCAGCTTTTCCTTATTGGGATAAACTCGGTAGCCAAAAGTGCGTTCGTTCCAGGTGTGACCGGGCGTTTTCAGCGCATAACCGCCGAACTCTGTCAGCAGCCAGGGCTTGTCACCGGCGTGCACCCGAATGGGGGTAAAATAAATGTGCTTGCTGATCACATCACTGTCGCCGCAGGGGTGCCATCCGCTGGCGGAGTCCACCGTGCGGGTGGGATCCCATTCTTTCAGCAGATTGTAGGCCACCGTAGAATCAAACTGACCCCAGCCCTCGTTAAAGGGTACCCACATGGCAATACAGGGGCAGTTATACAGGGCGTCCACCATCTCCCACAGTTCCTGATAGTACAGCTCACGAGCGGCCGCGTCTGTGCGCTTAAAGGTCTTATACTTTCGGTCATCCAGGGTAATACCCACAAAGGGAATCGCAGAGATCTCCAGCCCGTAGTGCCCGCCGCCGTTGATCATATCCTGCCACACCAAAATACCCTGCACATCGCAGTAATGATACCAAAGAAGCGGCTCCATTTTAATGTGCTTGCGCAGCATATTAAAGCCGCAACGCTTTACATGGGTCACATCGTACGCCATAGCTGCATTGGCCGGTGGGGTCAAAAAGCCGTCCGGGTAATACCCCTGGTCCAGCAAGCCGTTATGGAAATAAGGCTTATTGTTCAAAAACAGACGGGGCAGACCGTCCAAGTCCCGACCGACAGAGAACTTGCGCATACCGAAATAAGAACGGATCACCTCGCCGCAGGCCTCAAATTCCACCTGATAGAGAAACGGCGACTCCGGGCTCCAGGACTTGAAGTTCGGCAACGGCACATCTGTGTCCGTCGTGTCGGCCACCAAAGTCTCGCCGTCATAAATGCGGGTGCGTACATGGTCGGCGCCAAAGAATTCAAAGTGCACGGCGGCGCCGTCATAGTCCGGCGTGATCCGCACTTTCTCCAGGAATTCCACCGGCGTGGACTCCAGCCAAACGCTCTGCCAAATGCCGCTTTGGGGCGAATACCAAATACCGCCACGCTTGGTCTTTTGTTTTCCCCGGGAATACTGGTTTTCGTCCGTAAAGTCCTGCACAGATACTTCCAGCTTATTCTCCCCCGGTTGCAGGGCCTCAGTCAGCTCCAAAGTAAAGGGTGTGTAGCCCCCCTGATGGCCGCCCACCTGCACACCGTTTAAGTACACGGTGCACATTTGGTCCACTGCGCCAAAGTGCAGGAACACCCGCCCCCGGTTAAAGTTCTCCGGCAAAGCAAAGGTGCGCCGATAGTGCAGGTACTCACCGGGCTTTAAGGTGCGCTCCACCCCGGAAAGCGGCGTCTCCGGCGAGAAGGGCACGCAAATGGCCGTGTCCATCTGTACCGGCACGGTGCTGTCCCCGGTAAAGGCACACTGCCACATACCGTTTAAGCTCAGGTACGAATCCCGCACAAATTGCGGGCGCGGATACTCAGACAGCGGACAACTTTTGTCCAACTGCTTTCCCCATTCAGTCAGCATCATAAGTTCTCTCCTCACTTACAATTTTGCAGTCCTCAATGCGTACATGTTTATTACAGATCCGCAGCGCTGCCTTCTTATGAGACACAATAATGCAAGTCACATTTTGCAGCGCTTTTAGATTTTTCAAAAAGCGATGTTCTGTTTCCTCGTCCAGCGCGGAGGTGGCCTCGTCCAGAAGCAGCACCGGGGATTTGGACAGCAAACTGCGGGCAATCGCCAGCCGCTGCACCTGCCCCTCGGACAGACCCATACCCCGCTCGCCGATCACAGTCATCAAGCCCTGGGGCAATTCGTTGATAAAGGTGTCTGCACAGGCGATCTCAACGGCCCGCTGCACCTCTTCATCCGTAGCGTCGCTGTTAATGAACTTTAAATTATCCAGTATCGTGCCGGACAGAAGCATATTCCCTTGGGGCACATAGGCAAACAGCCGGCGGGTGTGCTTGTCTGCCGGAATATGGCTGCCGTCCGCCATCTCCAAGTAAATAGAGCCGTCCTGGGTCGGGAACACGCCCAGCAGCAACTTCAGCAGCGTGCTCTTGCCGATACCGGAGATGCCTGTAATGGCCACAAAATCCCCTTTGTTAATGGTCAGTGAGGTATGATCCAGGATCACATCCCGGTCATAGCGGAAGTCGATATGATCAAACTGCAACGCCCGCAGATTCCGATAAGCGGACGGTACATCCACATCGTCTGCGTTGCTGCTCTCCTCCTCCGGCAGATTCTCGATCTCCATCAGTCGCTCCGCAGAAGCAATGATGGCAAAATACTTGGGCATAATACCGGACAAAGAAGCAAACGGCCCCTGAATTTGGTTCACCAGCTGGAGCATGGCGGTAACTGTACCGTAGTCCAGCCCGTTCAGCAGTCGATAGGCGCCAAAGGCCAGGGCAAACACATAGCCGATATTAAAGGTGGTAGACAGCCCGGCATTGGCGGCAATGCCAAAGAAGCGCCGCTTCATACGCGCCACATAATTCTCCTGTTGCAGCGCGTCCGTCTGCTGGTTGATCTTATCCTCCGCCACAAAAGTCTTGATCACCAGCAGGTTGCTGATGGTCTCTTGCATAAAGGAGCGGGTCTTGCCCTCCGTTTGCTGGACCTGCTTGTGCAAACGCTTTAAGGTCTTGCGAAACATACGGGTAGACAGGAACACAAACACCCCGCCCACCAAAAAGGCAAGGGCAAACACCTTGTCAATGATCACAAGGTAAATAAAGGCACTAAGCAGCTTGACGATAAAGAACACCACATTGGGCAACAAGGTGGTATAGCCATCTGTAATCACCTGCACATCGTTAAACAGCAGATTATTCAGTTCGCCGGTATGGTACTTGGACACACTGGCGTAGTCCTTTTTAATGAGCACCTGGAGCATATGCTTTTTGAAGATCATATCCAGGCGCGCCTTGCATCGCTCGGAAAAGCTGCTGCCGATTAGATTCAGTGCCATCTGCACCATGATCAGGATCAGCAGATAAACGGCATAGCGCACCACATAACCCCAGTCCTTGTATTCGGTAGCGCCGTTAATGATATGCTTGGAAAAATTGGCAAAGCACACGGACAGCGCCGCGCCCAGCGCGTTGGTAAACAGCAGTACCGCCGCTTTGGGCAGCTGGCTCTTGCCGATGGCAGTCATCCAGCGAATAGCCGCCCAGTCGGAGCGAGCGGGCTTTCGATTGGTCCGGTTCAGGATCGTTCACCTCTTTTAAAAATATGGCGACGGATCCAGCCGCAGCCTTTATGGACAAACATGATCAGTGGGCGCACCGGGTACAGTGCCACCCACACCCGGCTGTACAGCCGGTAGCGGCGACTGTTTTGGCAGTCCACATATCGCTTTCCGTCCTTATAGAACCCGGCCAGCACGCCGCAAATGCTGTCGTCCGTAACATATTCCTTTTGAAGCCGATTGTCGCCGATAATTACATAATCCTCTGGGCGCACCCGCACAATACGGTGCATAATGTACTTGCCGCCGGGGGTGCGATACACCGGCACATCGTACTTCTTTAGCCGCCCCCGGGGACGCACAATAATAATATTGTCCCGCCCTTGATGAATCAGCGGCCACATAGAGGTTCCTCGGGTCAGCCCGGTATAAATGCCCTTTTCGGCAATGATCTGTTCAATGCTGTCGTACATACTTGCGAAAGCTCCATTATCTTAAAACAAAATATATCTATTTCAGTATAACAGATAGCGGGATTTTATGCAACTGTGTTGACCCAAAGAAAAAAAGGTGTTATACTGTAAAAAAACAAAAGAGCCGCGGTTCCCGGAAGGGATCAAATCGGAAGCACGGTGCAACGCCGTCACAACCGCCATTACCGTGATCGAGTTTTGCTCTGCACAGGCCATTGCGCAAGCGAGAAGGCGCAGAGTGAGTATATCGTAAGTCGGGACACCCGCCGCAGGCTTTGGATCGCAAACACACTTTTGGGCTTAAGGGAAAGATGTGGAGGCAGCGCTGGCCAAAGCCCGGGCAGAAGAGCCCTGGCCGCTGGCGAAAAATACCCTCGACCTGCTCTGGTCCAACCTCTCCGCCGCCAAAGAAGAGAACCTGCCCATCTGCCAGGACACCGGCATGGCCTGCGTCTTTGTGGAGCTGGGCACCGATGTTCACATTGACGGGCATTTTGAGGAGGCCATCCACGAGGGCGTCCGCCAGGGCTATACCGACGGCTACCTGCGCAAAAGCATCGTGGCCGACCCGCTCCGCCGCGGCAACACCGGCGATAACACCCCGGCGGCCATCACCGTGCATCTGGTGGACGGTGACGGCTGCACCATCACGGTGGCCCCCAAGGGATTTGGCAGCGAGAATATGAGTCGTGTCTTTATGTTAAAACCGGCAGATGGAATCGAAGGTGTCAAACAGGCAGTTATCCAGGCAGTAAAAGACGCCGGTCCAAATGCCTGTCCTCCTATGGTAATTGGTGTAGGAATTGGCGGCACTTTTGAAAAATGCGCTCTTTTGGCAAAGAAAGCTCTGACACGTGAATTAGGAAGCCATTCAGAAATTCCATATGTGAAAGATTTTGAAATTGAGGTTTTAGAAGCCATCAATAATCTTGGAATTGGTCCGGGTGGATTAGGAGGCCGTGTTACAGCTATCGGATTAAATGTTGAAACCTATCCGACACATATTGCCGGACTTCCGGTTGCCGTAAACATTTGCTGTCATGTAAATCGCCACATTACAAGAGTGTTATAAAAAGGAGAAGGTTTTCATGGATAAATATATAGAGACACCACTGACAAAGGAGAAGGTAAAAGAACTTCATGCAGGAGATTATGTGTATATAACGGGAACAGTATATACAGCGCGTGATGCTGCCCATAAACGGATGGTGGAACAAAAAGAGCAGGGAATGGAACTTCCTTTTATAATGAAAGACCAGATTGTCTATTATTTAGGACCTACTCCAAATAGAGAAGGCCAGGTGATTGGTTCTGCCGACCTTGACAACCCCTATGGCCGGGTGT
>OMGH01001850.1_pt1 | contig 11664 bp, 8 predicted proteins | sample 1645841 | NCBI WGS metagenome assembly OMGH01 (sample SAMN00849584, study PRJEB25192) | human gut metagenome
GATAATATCAAGCCCCTGTCTGGCAAACGGAACGCAAGTTCCTGAACGTACGGAGTGGCATAATCTTGTCCTTTGGCGCGGACTGGCAGAAACAGCTGAAAAATATGTGCATAAAGGGGATAAACTTTATGTGGAAGGCAAAATACGTACCCGTTCATACGATGACCAGACCGGCGCAAAGCGCTATGTTACGGAAATCTTTGTGGACTCTATGGAAATGCTGAGTCCCAGAGGAACTGCTGCACCGGGTGCTGCCGCTCCGCAACCAGGTATGTCACAAGGTGCTCCTGCACAACCTATGGCGCAATCGCAGGCAACCCCTGCACAAGATAATACAACGGACGATTTACCGTTCTAATTGTTTAACTAAAACCAAAATCTTTGGACCCAGACGCTTATTTATGCCAGTTGGCAGATGTTTTTAACGGTATATCCGTACAGACTCCTTCTATTTCGGCCGTTGTAGCCATTGTGTTGGCAGGTTTGCTTTTGCTTGTTTCCGGTTTTGCATCAGCTTCCGAAATAGCCTTTTTCTCTCTTTCTCCGTCAGACCTGAATGCAATAGCGGAGAGAAAGCATCCTTCGGATGAGAAAATCAGTAATCTGCTGGACAACAGCGAACGTTTGTTGGCAACGATTCTGATTACGAACAACTTCGTGAATGTAACCATAATCATGCTCTGCAACTTCTTCTTTATGAATGTGTTCCAATTTCATTCTCCCATTGCAGAGTTCCTCATTCTGACAGTAGTCCTTACATTTTTGCTGTTGCTTTTCGGTGAAATCATGCCTAAGATATATTCGGCTCAGAAGACGCTGGCTTTTTGCCGCTTCGCCGCTCCCGGTATCACGTTTTGCCGTTCCGTATTCTATCCGATGGCATCCATGCTGGTGCGTTCCACTTCTTTCCTGAACAAGCATATGGTCCGCAAGAACCATAACATATCGGTCGATGAACTCTCGCATGCGTTGGAGCTGACCGACAAGGCAGAGCTTTCGGAGGAGAATAATATTCTGGAAGGTATCATCCGCTTTGGCGGGGAAACGGCCAAGGAGGTCATGACCTCTCGCCTTGATGTGGTGGACCTGGATATCCGTACCCCTTTCAAAGATGTGGTGAAGTGCATCGTAGAGAATGTCTACTCCCGTATTCCCATCTATGCGGATAGCCGTGACAATATCAAGGGGGTGCTTTATATCAAGGATTTGCTTCCCCATCTGAACAAAGGGGATAATTTCCGTTGGCAGTCGCTTATCCGGCCCGCCTATTTTGTGCCCGAAACCAAGATGATTGATGATTTGCTGCGCGATTTCCAGGCAAACAAGATTCATATAGCCATTGTGGTCGATGAGTTCGGTGGTACGTCGGGCATTGTCACCATGGAGGACATTATTGAGGAGATTGTGGGCGAAATTCATGACGAATACGATGATGAAGAACGTACATATGCCGTACTGAATGACCACACTTGGGTATTTGAAGCCAAGACCCAGCTGACTGATTTCTATAAAATAACGAAGATAGACGAGGAAACGTTCGATGAGGTGGCAGGGGATGCCGATACGCTTGCCGGACTTCTGCTGGAACTGAAGGGGGAATTTCCTGCTCTCCATGAAAAGGTGACCTACGGCCGTTATGAGTTTGAGGTGTTGGAGATGGACAACCGCCGTATCCTGAAAGTGAAGTTCACAGTAAGTGCCCCGGCAGAACCCAACTCTTCTTCCCTTTAATTTTTAATTATTAATTTTTAAATTGTTCCGTGCCCCTCTTCTTGCAACATACCGCTCTTCCCTGTCGATGGGGAATTTGGAAAACGGAGGAATCTCCGGAGGAATTGCTGGCCATGCTTCCTCATCAGGAAGTATACCGGGAAGGTATGCGGCGCTTCACCGCGGCACACCGCCGTTTGGAGTGGCTGGCTGTCCGCGTATTGCTTTATACTCTGTCGGGAGAAGAGAAAGAGATTGCCTATCATCCCAGTGGGAAACCTTATCTGGCGGATGACTCCGCCTCTCTCAGTATTTCGCATACGAAAGGTTATGTGGCTGTTGTCTTGGGATTGCCGGGTCGGGAAGTGGGTGTTGACATCGAGCAGTATGGTGAGCGGGTAAGGAAGGTGGCACATAAATTCATGCGCGAAGATGAACAGCCATCCGTGTTTCGCGGAACCGACACTTGGTCACTGTTGCTGCACTGGTCGGCTAAGGAGACCATGTTCAAATGCCTGAATGCTTCCGAGGTTGATTTTCGCGGGCACATGCGCATTCTGCCTTTTGCTGTAAATGAAAGCGGCGTATTCTCCGCCGAAGAATATCGTACGGTGGAGAAACGCCGGTTCACTATTCATTATTATTTGTTTCCGGATTTTGTCTTGACATTGAGTCTGTAAATCTCTTACAGCCAAAAATCGGCACCAAATTTACCGTGACGTATCAGATCGGAGGAGGTCAGTCAGAACCGAAAACGGTGACGCAGGAGTTTGTTCTCTCCGGCTGGTGGGATTACAACGGAGTTTCCCAGGCAAGCCATGTGATCGTGCCGGAAAGTTATGTGAAAAAGACATTGCAGCATGTGGATATCGGGGAGGATGAAGAGAGTGGAAAATGGTCACTTGACGTTATGTTTGGGAATGCACTTCATATCGAAAAAGATATGCGGCAGGTGATCAGAGACTGTGGATTTCAGTCAGAAGATGCTTCTAAACCGGGCTATATTGCATTTGGTGTAAACTGGGGATATACCGGTGCGCAGTCGGGCAGCAATCTGAATGCGGAAAGCATTGCAGCCATTGTGGCATTGCTTGTGCTTATTGTATTTACCGGCTATCTGGTCATTTACAATGTGTTTCAGATTTCTGTCACCAACGATATCCGTTTCTACGGACTGTTAAAAACGATCGGCATGACCGGGCGGCAGCTTAAGCGGATCATACGGCTGCAGGCAGTCCTTTTATCAGCCATTGGAATTCCGGCGGGACTTCTTCTGGGATTTGGAATCGGCGTGGGACTGACACCGGCTGTCATGGCACAGACGACTTACACGACGACGGTTATAAAATTGCATGCGTGGGTATTTGTGGGAGCAGCACTTTTTTCACTGGTCACCGTATTTTTATCCTGCAATAAGCCGGGGAGGATCGCTGCAAAGGTATCCCCGGTCGAAGCGGTGCGCTATACGGAGGCAGACTGTGGCAGAAAAAAAGCAAAAGCGGCAAAAAAACCGGCATCTTTGGGGCGTATGGCATGGGCAAACGTGGGACGGAACCGGAAGAAGACCGTTCTTGTTGTCATTTCCCTCTCCCTTGCGGTCGTTCTTTTAAATCTGACCGTTATGTTTGCAAATGGATTTGATATGGATCTGTATTTAAAAAAGTTCTGTGTGAGCGATTTTGTGTTTGCCAATGCGGATTATTTTAACGTGCAGAAAGGATTTCATTCTTCCGATGAAGCGGTGGAAGATTCTGCAATGCAGACCGTGCTCGCGCAAAATGGCGTTAAAGAGAGTGGATGTGTCTACGGACAGACAACCCGGGTTTTAGAAAAAATAAAGAAAAAAGATATGCTGGCGTATTTTACATCCATGGGAGATACCATGACAAAAGAGCAGGAAAAGGGTTATTTCAATTGGAAGGAACAGGCAGATGATGGCAGTTATTATGACGATATTCAGTTGTATGGAATGGATGCATTCCCGCTTCAGAAAGTAAAGGTGCTCAAAGGCGATGTCACAGCTCTGGATCAGGAGAATGCCATTGCGGCAGTCTATAAGCAGGATGATTATAACAAAAAAGTTGATCACAGTAACTGGGCCGGGGTGGGCGATCAGGTGACACTCAGGTACGTAAACAGTTGGAAATATTTTGACGCAAAGAGTGGAAAAGAGATCCTGGAGGATGAGGTTGACGATTATGAAGATGCCTATGTCATGAAAGCAGATGATTATACACAAAAAACCTATACGGTGGTGGCAGAGATTCTGGTGCCTTCCGCGATGAGCTGCCGGTATTATGGATCGCCGCAGTTTGTGCTTGGAAGCGATACGTTTATCAAAGATACCGGGACAAAAGATGTCATGCATATGATGTTTGATATGAAAAACAATCAGAGTGCAAGAGCAATGGAAAGTTTTTTGAAAAATTATACGGAACAGGTCGAGCCGCTGTACAGCTATGAATCGAAGTTTTCCTACGAAAAAGAGTTTGATTCATTCCGTGGGATGTTTCTGCTGCTTGGAGGTGTTCTCTCCGGCGTGATTGCCGTGGTCGGAACATTAAATTTCCTGAATGCCATCCTCACGGGGATGATTGCAAGGCGCAGGGAGTTTGCTGTGCTGCAGTCGGTTGGCATGACCAGACGCCAGTTGAAGCGGATGCTTGTGTATGAGGGACTGTTGTATACGTTTGCGGCGATTGTCATTTCGCTTATTCTTGTTGTGGCATCTGAGCCGTTTATGGGAAAGATGATTGAAAAAATGTTCTGGTTTTTCCGGTTTCAGTATACCATCGGTCCGGTCGTGCTTGCGGCACTGATCTTTACCGTGATCGGCGCGGGGGTTCCGCTTGTGGTCTATCGTGTGGTTGGAAAGCAGACGATCGTGGAGCGGCTGAGGGAGACGGAGTAAAAAGAATAAATGATAATCCAACAATATTATCACATAAGCCATCAGGACTAACCATCCGGATGGCTATTTTTGAGTTGAAAAAGTTTAGTTTAAAGTTTGGTTTTGGCAAGGAATAAGTTTGCTTGAACAAGCACGGATGTTATAATAAAATTTAATTATGAAAAGGTGCATTTATCAGGGGTGGAAACATGGCAGGAAAGACAAAATCGATTTATCCGAGGACAAGAAAAGACATGCTGCGGATCATAAAGGCAGCAGAAAAAGAGGGACACCTGACGGAAACGCTCATAGAGGAGTTCTTAGGACATGCATTTGCGATGCCGGTGTTGTGGGACTGCCGCAGCTGGTTTTATAAACTGGACAGACAGACGATAGAGGCTCATCCTATGCTGGTATGTCACCTTGCACTTTTATCGGCACTGGCGGGCAGGCTGGATGAGGCAAAAGCATATGTTGATATCTTGGGAGAGACACCAGTACACTTTAAGGTAGAAAACCTTGGAGACAGGGACTTTTACCGCATGACGACGGAGTTGGTTATGCCATATGTGGATGATACGATGTTCCTTAGAATCGTATATTCCCTCGTAAAAGTGGGAGCAGTACCGGTGCGGAGCCTTGTGTTGTCTGCGTGCCGCCCGAGCCTGCTAAATGGCTTTCGGGATTTTACGAGATTCGGACCATATCTTTCCAAATACAAGGACACGATTTCCGAAACCGTTCATAAGCTGTATGGAAGCGGTGGAAATGGTGTATATGAGATTGCCCTTGCCGAGTGGCAGTACCAGAATAACGAATGTTTTCAGGCACTGATCCTTGTAACAGGCACGATCCCTCTCATGGAGCAGGAAGAAGATATGCGATGTCTTTTCGTGGCACTTGCGCTTCAAATGCGGATACTTCTGGTAAACGGTCAGACGAAGGCTGCGAAGCCGCTTGCGGAAAAGATCAGGGAAAGAATCGCAAAAACAGGCTGGGAGGAGCTGACGAGCAGTTTAGATGCTTTGGAATGTCTTGCCGCATGTTATGACGGCAGGATGGATGAGGTTGTGGATTGGCTTGAAAAGACGGCACCGGATGAGAACAAAGATATTTATATGATGGATATGTATGCTTACCTCATCAAGGTACGCTGCTATATACAGACAGGAAAATACATGGCGGCACATGTGCTGGTAAAGCAGCTTATTACATTGTTAATACCGGGAAAGCGCCATATGGATCTGTGCGAGTGTTATATGCTTTCAGCCATCGTTTATCACAAGGCAAAGGATGAAAAACACTCATTGGAGGAGATGAAAAAAGCTCTCGGGCTGGCGAAAAAGTATAAATACATCCGCCTGCTGGCAGATGAGGGAAACTGCATAGTACAGATTTTAAAGATTTATCAAAAGGAAAATGGAACTGATGACTTTACAGAACAGGTAATGCAACTGGCTGCAGAGGTCGGAGGTCATTTCCCGGATTATCTGAAATCACCGGAAGATTATTATGAGCATCTGACAAATATGGAACAAAAAGTATTGTGTCTTATGGCACAGGGACTCAGCAATGATGAGATTGCAGACAGGCTTGGAAAAAAGACAGGAACAGTGAAGTTTCATTCAAACAATATTTTCCGAAAGCTTGAAGTGCAAAACAGGCATCAGGCAGTCAGCCGGGGAAGGGAGGTTGGTCTGTTATCTTCTGATTATAGGGGGAAAACATAAAGGTAATAAAAATAGCTTTAGATAGATGATAGTTGATCAAGGAAAGGAGGAGAAGTTTATGAAAGAAACCAGTATTAAGAGGAAAATTGCATTGGCTCTTGCTGCATTGATGCTTATATCAACTGTTGCTGTGCCGGAGGCAGAAGTCGTAAAAGCAGAGGAAACAAGCGGAAGTACGGAAACAACTGTAGCAGAAAGTATGCCTCAAACGCTGACTGTAACAGAGAGCAGTGGTGACGATAAAGCAATTATCACAGAGGGCAAGTTACAGGATGATGGAATTGACAATAACGAAGCTGCAATATATCAAGGTGAAAACTGGTATTATGACAGTACAACAAATCAGCTTGTAATGAATAATGCATCCATTAAGAAGATTAAGAGTGAGAATGGTGACCTTACAGTTTTACTATATGGTGAAAATACAATAAGCGAAAACTTTTATTTTTACGTAGATGCCGAGAAGGAATACACACTGAAAATAAATGGCAACGATAATAAGGGAAGTCTGACAGTTACCGGTGAGATTAGTGATGGAAGTAGACTCACTACTCCATTTGGAACAATGAATCTGAATATTACAGATGCAACGATAAAGACTTCTTTGATTAATTGTGAGGGTAGTTTAGCCATAGAAAACAGTGAAGTTATCGGAAGTAGTGAGGACCGCGCAATTGATGTTGATGGTGTGACTATAACAAACAGTTATATTGAGGCAATATCTGATTCTTTTGTGTCATTTGCCTATTCGGAAATTGTATGTATATCAGGTAGTCAGATTGTGATGGAAGGCGGAAAAGATGATTATGATGATAGCATTTTATATAATAATAAAACTTATAACTCTATTATCACACTGAAATGGAAAGAATCAGGTGCTACAGTTTCGAAAACAAATGTATATGGCATAGCATCATTAAAAAAAGATCTGACACTGGAAAGCATAGACAGCATCAATTTTTATGATGAGAATGCAAGAATTGCTAATATGGAGAGGTTCAGTGCCAAAGAGGGGGCTGGTGTTTTTATATATGATATAGAGCATGAGCATAATACCGATGGCGGTATTAAATATACATGGAAAAATGACAGTGAACATACGAAAGGATTAGTATGTAGAAACTGTCCGATTGCTTACGTCGCAGAAGTAACAGAAGCACATAGTCCGGATGAGAGTGGTCTCTGTGCATGCGACAAGGCATATCAGCCGGCAGTGCTTACAACAGACAAGTATGATGTGGATAAGGACGGTGTATATGATAAGGTTTACGAAATCAGCAATGCAGATCAGCTATACTGGTTTGCGAATAAGATAAATAATGAGAATTATACATCCGGCAACATAAATGCTGTTCTTACAGCGGACATTGTTGTGAATGAAAATGTTCTGAAGTCTGATGGAACATTGAATGATGGATCATTTACGGATTGGACACCGATTGGAATGTGGGCTGGTGATGATAAGTATTATTCTTACTCGGGCATCTTTGATGGACAAAACCATACGATCAGTGGATTGTATTTGAATCAAATGGGAATGGCAGGTTGTGTAGGATTATTTGGTCATGTAGGAAGTGGGGGTAAGGTTTCCAATGTAAGAGTGCTGGATTCTTATTTTAGTGTAAATGGTGGTGTTGGAGGTGTATGCGGATATAATGATGGAACAATAACAAACTGTTATAATGCAGGTATGATCAATAAATTAACAGATGATTATACGTATGACTTCGGAGGTGTGTGCGGATATAATACCGGAACAATCATAGACTGCTATAATACAGGCAATGTAAGTGGTGTTAATTATAATGGAGGTGTATGCGGAGATAATGATGGAACAATCATAAACTGTTATAATACAGGTGGTGTTAGTGGCGATTATCATGTTGGTGATATATGTGGAGATAATTATGGTGCTACAGTAACAAACTGTTACTACCTGTCTGATACCGAAATTGATCATAAGGATGGAACAGTTGGAAAAACAAAGGATCAGTTTGCAAATGGTGAGGTTGCGTATCTCTTACAGGCTGACCGGACAGAAGAGGTCTGGGGACAGAACATCGGAACAGACCGCTATCCGACATTAGGCGGGAAGAAAGTATATCAGAACAAGGAATATGATAGTTGTGACGAAAACGGAAATGTTCTGACGATAACTTATGCAAATGAACAGGAAAATAAGTTTACGCATACTGTGGATAAAGTGGATGCTGTTGGATATTGTACAAAAGAAGGAACAGATATCTATTGGAAATGCAGTAAATGTGGCAAAATGTTCCGTGACGAAAATGCCAAGAACGAAATCAAGGATGTTCCGGTACTGGCTCCGTTAGGTCATGACTACGGACTTAGTGTAGAGACATCAGAAGATAAAACAAAGAGTTCTTTGGTATTCACTTGTAAAAGAAAAGGATGCGCAGAAAATGAGAGCGGTCATCAGGGGAAAATCACGATTACGGCTCCAGGTGACGCAGTATTAACTTATGATGGAAACAGTAAGGAAGCATCGGTTTCACAGACTTTTTCAGATGGAACAGGCACGCTTCCGGAAGTTTCTTATTCCGGCAGCAATCTTGTCGGTGGCAAACCGGTGAAAGCCGGAACCTATACTGCATCAATTACGGCAGGAGAGGGGAATGATAAAGTTACTGCAACCGTAAAGTATACAATCGCGCAGGCACAACTTACCGTAACCAAAGCGACAGTCGAAAATCGGAGATATGACGGTACTTCCAAAGTGAATGTGACCGGAGTAACATTAGCCGGAATTATAGGTAACGATACGGTATCGGTTGATACAACCGGATTACAGGGCACACTTAAAAGTGCCAATGCAGGAAGTTACAAGGAAATCACATTGCCACAGCTTATGCTTACAGGAAGTGATGCAGCTAACTATAAGCTTGTTCAGCCGGATTCGGCGGTCGCACTTACCAGTGATGTTGTAATCAGTAAGGCTGCCGTTGCACCAAATATGCCGGGCGATACGATCAGCGCTGCAAACAGTAAGGAAAAAGTCAAAGATGTAACGTTACCGGAGAACTGGAACTGGAAAGAATCGGATCTTGAAAAAGAACTGGCAGTAGGTGTTGCTGTTACGGCAACCGCAGAGTATAACGGTGCAGACAAAGGCAATTATGAGACCGAATCCATCGACATAGTGATTACGCGTTCCACCTGTGAACATAAAGCCGGAGAAATCCTGTATAGCGGAGAAGGGGAAAAAGCACCAACCTGTACAGAGGATGGATTGGGACACCGCGAGTGTACAATCTGCCATGAGGTAATCGAGTCGGGAATCAAGGTAGCAGCAGCGCACCGTTTCAGCAGCGAATGGACGATCGATAAGTCGGCAACAACGACCGAAGAAGGCAGCAAGAGTCATCACTGTACAGTTTGTGATGCAAGAACGGATATTACTGCAATTCCAAAACTGAGTAGTGGCGGATCGGCATCTGGCGGTGGAACTTCTTCCGGTGGAGGAACTTCTTCTGGTGGAGGAGCTTCCTCTGGCAGCGATGTTTCTTCTGGCACAACAGATTCCAAGCAGGATGACACGACAACCGGCGATAACACAGACGCACAAAATCCGGCAGATGACAACAAGCCATCCGATAACAATAAGCCATCCGAAAATAAACCGGAAGCCGTAGGCACGAAGCTGACGAAATCCGGCATAACCTACAAAGTAACTTCCGTAAAAGGAAAGACACCGACGGTTACCTATATGAAGGCTTCCAAGAATGCGAAGGGAACGGTCACCATCCCGAAAACGGTTACGATCGACGGTGTGAAGTATCAGGTGACTGCGATCGCGGACAAGGCTTTTGCCGGTAATAAGAAAGTGACAAAGATTGTGATCCCGGATACGATCAAAAAGATCGGAAAGAAAGCTTTTTCTGATTGTAAGAATCTGAAAGTAATCGTGATCAAATCGACGAAGCTGACAAGCAAAAATACCGATGCGAAAGCATTTGCGGGAATCAAAAAAGATGTTGTGATTCAGGTTCCGAAGAAGAAACTTGCGGCATACAGAAAGCTTTTCGCTAAGAAGGGGCTACATAAGAAAGTAAAAGTAATTAAAATAAAGTAAAATCATGCGGCATGGGGAAACCTGTGCCGCAATTATATTATGAGTATTTTCTTGTATCGCATAGGAAAGTATGGTATTCTTTATCTGCACATTTCAAATTTATCGCAGACAGGTTAAAGCGGTAAATTCGTTGGATGTTTCATCCAATTTTTCACGTGTAATCAAAATGAAACAGGCGGGAATCATCTGTAAGGTCAGGGTAATTGTTTGTTTACTGTTCGCAGGGAACAGTTTCAATAAGTGTGGTGTGATATTGAAAACAGGGGGAATATCATGCTACAATAAAAGCAAAAGAAATTTTATTGACTGGACAGATTTCTCCCGAAACAAAGGAGAAGTGTATGGCAAAAAAATTTGAAGAACTTACGATTAGTGACGATTTTATGTTTTGCGTGGTGATGCAGAATTCAAGATTTTGTAAAAAGTTTCTGGAAACAATACTTGGTGTGAAAATCGCAAGAATTGAATATCCGGATGCACAAAAGACGATTAATATTACTCCGGATGCAAAGAGTGTCAGGCTGGATGTGTATCTTGAGAATGATCAGGATACAGTGTATGATATTGAAATGCAGAATGCCCCAAAGCCGAATCTGCCAAAGCGCATGAGGTATTATCAGGGAATGATGGATTTAAATCTGCTCAATAAAGGCGAGGACTATACAGAACTGAAAAAGAGTTATGTTATATTTGTCTGTACATTTGATCCGTTTATGCAGGGGAGACATATATATACATTTGAAAATCTCTGTAAAGAGGATACAAATCTGGCACTTGGAGATGATACAAAGAAAGTTATATTAAACACAAAGGGAATTTTTAACGATGTAAGTCCGGAGTTGAAACGATTGTTGGATTTTATTGATGGAAAAGAACCGCAGGATGACTTTACAAAAGAATTATCTTCGGAAGTAGATGTTGTAAAGCAAAATGAGAAATGGAGGCGGGATTACATGACATTGCAAATGGAGTATAACGAGAAATACCGACAAGGACTGGAAAAGGGAATTGAGCAGGGCGAAACATCTGCAAAAGAAGCAGCGGCGAGGCGGATGCTTGCGGATGGAACGTTATCAATGGAACAGATCGCAGATTTTACAGGATTGAATTTAAAACAGGTTGAAGAATTAAAAAGCAGATCATTATAAAAGCCGCCTAAACCGGTAAAAATATGGAAATAAAAAGAAAAGAAGACAGCAAATGTGTACAGCAGCCGGTCAATACGTTTTGTGAGCAGCTTC
>OMGH01001853.1_pt1 | contig 11628 bp, 10 predicted proteins | sample 1645841 | NCBI WGS metagenome assembly OMGH01 (sample SAMN00849584, study PRJEB25192) | human gut metagenome
TTGATCGTCAAACCCTCGGCCACTGCTCAAGATATTCGGTTAGAAACACTTGAGCCCCGCAGCTTTCGCCTTGGGGCTCTTTACCTAAGTGCCTAGCATATTATCAGCAGAATCAACGCGATGACCAATTTAAGCAACCATCGTTTGCCACGCTTTGCTATACTAGAGGCATGAGATTTAAACCTAAGCATGATCTCATCCTTTAAGGCGGCTCCGGAGTGCAATCCGAGAGCCGTTTTGCTTGGTTTCTGCACAGATCGGAGAGGTAACCAGCAACTCCCCAATTCCATTCTCGTCATGCTCTACCGAGTTTGGTTTTTTCATTCTAGCAAATCGCGGTTTCTGAGAATTCCCGAATATTCCGGTCGGTTCGCTACCGGTAATTTCTTACAACCACAAAGACCCTGAGTTACCTTTTAAGGTTTTAAGCAGATACGGAGATTACGTTACTACCGATCAAATTACTAGTCGCTATTGGCAAAATACGCAGGTTGGATTTGATCTTCAGGCGTCAAATCCAATCTATGGCGCTTCGGATACAGTCCGGCCTGATGCTCTCATGGGCTACTGGATGATCCGCTTTTAACCGAATATCGACGGTCAATCGCATATCGCGGGATACTTTGCGCCTAATCTCAGTGCTGAAGGAGCTTTTGGCACCAGTACACGCTGGACTTCTAGCATTTCTTTAGGTAGTGGGAATAATGCAGCAGTCATAAATTTTGACGCTTCGTTATCGAATCCGATTTTTGGCGCTTCAGACACAGTACAAACATCCTCAATGCGTGGACTGTGTTTAATACGAGCGTATCAAAGCTAAAAACCGCAATGAATCAGGATGTACCGTTGAAGAATTACCATAAATCGAGCTTGATCGTGTTGCTGAAAAATTCGGCCTACTCCACGAATACATTTGATTTTGAGATGGATTCGAGTTGTTGATACCCTCGACAAACTGGATACCATCTCCTTCAAACGCGCCAGTGGATGGGTCAGCCTTCTGAAACTTAATGCCCGATACCGTACCTAGAATATTCGGGAATTTTCCAGAGCTTCTGCCGAGCCCCGTGGTTTATCGGCGGAGCTCGACTTCCCAGCTGTGCCTGGCACAGCATAAAAATGACGATTTTTTAGTCCGAGGAGCCCGTAGAATCGGGCTTTTGGCTTAAAACCTGAGCACATTGAGCACAACTCTGAATATAGGCGTGCCAGCTAAGCATAATTTTTTGACGAGGCGCGAAATAATCGCCTCGTTGGTACGCCCGCACGACCTGCGATCCAACTAGGTGTGCTAATGCCGCCTCTGCTATCTCGAAAGGGACATCGTTATCGGCGAACCAGCCCCTGCCGATGGAGCGAAGGCCGTGCGCTACAAGCCGATTTTTAAATTCGGGTTTGCCATGCAGCCACTTGGCTAAGGCTTGTCCGGATATGTGTCGATTTTTGTTTGTTGCCGGAAAGAGATAGGGGCTTCGTTTATTTTTCCGGATCTCCTTGGCCTCCTGGATCAATGCGATTAAGTAAGGAGTGAGAGGGACCCTATGCGTTCTTTTCATTTTCATAAACTCGGCCGGAACGGTGATCGCCTCCTCAGAGATCCACTCGAGCCGCACCGAAACAACCTCGCCAGGACGCAGTAGGGTGGCCAGTGAGAAGTAGAACAAACTTTTATATTTCGGTGGGGCCAGGCGCTCGACCTGGCTGATCACGACAGGGAGCTCCTTCCAGTCCGGGGCCGGCATGTGCCTCACTTCCGGCACTGGGAAAACTTTCGTAATTTTGGAGAGCGGATTCGCCTGGAGGAATCCGGCATTAACTGCTAAATCAAAAATTTCCCGGACGCGCATCAAAAGTCTTTTGACAGTTGAAAGTTTGCCGGCTTCCTCGACTGGCTCCAGGAGCTTAATCAGCACCGGAGGAGTTATCGAATCGAGTTGCCGAGATCCGAGCCTTGAGATCACATACTTCTCCAGGCGTAGCTTTTCGTCCCGGTAGCTCGAGATCCGTCCTTTCTTTTTCGAGCACCAAAATTTGAACGCATCCCTCAATGTGTAAGAACCGGAGGGCTCAAGTTCAAGCTCTCGTTTTTTCCTGCGCGCTAATGCACGCGCCTGCATTAAGGAAATCTCCGGCCAGTGGCCGAGAGTGATATCGATAACGCGGCCGTTCTGCGGCACGCGTAGAACCCAACTTTTAACACCCGATCGCTGGACCCTCAGCGCTAGTCCTCCCTGGTCGGTAATTTGATAGCGCCTTTCCCGAGGCCGTAGGGCCTGAATTTCTTTTGAGGTCAACATGACAACAGCTCCTAAGTTTTATCGTTACGACAATGACGGCTATTTTCATTCAGTCATTACCGCGTCTCGCGACCCCCTTGAATCAAAAATCGCTGGCCATGATATCTATATCACTCCAAATAGCTCTACCTCTGTAGAGCCGGAAAAAAAGGAGGGCTATTGGGCACATTGGAACGGTGAGGCATGGGAATACGTGGCGTTGCCGAAAAATGCCGAAGAGCTCATTGCGTTCGGAAAAATCAAACACGACCAGACCGTTCCGTTCTGGAAAAAAATGAACGACCTGCGCAATGAGTTTTTAACTGATGGCTCTAAATATAAGCAGGAACTGGTGGAGGGCTTCTGGGTAACAGAACGTCTCCCAGATCCGACACCTGAGGAAATTCGCGAACGAAAAGAGCAGGAGGTCCGTTCTAAGCGCGATTACTTGATCGCTGAAACAGACTTTTTGGTTTCCGGAGATTATCCGATCTCCGACGCTGATCTCGCCAAAATCAAAGAGTACCGTCAGGCGCTGAGGGACGTGCCTTCCCAGGAAGGTTTCCCGGACAATGTAGTTTGGCCCGAAATGCCTGCGTACAAAGTTCTGCGTGCGTAGGAGTTGACCTATGTGGAATCAACTATTAGAAAAATTAGGCAGTCTCGATCCTGGAGTGCTTAAAAATGCGGCATTGATGATCGCAGGAGGATTTACCGGTTTGGTCAGCACCCTCATGGGTGAGCATAAGGTGCTTTTTTACTGGCTTTTTGCTTTTGTCGTGGCTGATTATTTGACCGGCATGATCGCCGCGGCCAGGACGGGAACCTGGTCGAGCCGCGTAGGCCTGAAAGGTCTGATTCGGAAATTCGTGATTTTGCTCGTCGCTATCGGCTTCCATGGGATAGATCAAATTTTACAGGAGCCTTGGATCGGCGCATGGGCCATCGGTGCTCTTTCGCTTAACGAGTTGATTTCGATTCTTGAAAACGTTGAAAAGGCCGGATTCGGATCGATTATTCCTCAACGAATCCGAGACATGCTCGAGCTCGTTAAAGAGAAGCACGAAAGCCAAATCAAATCGAAACTGCCAATGGGAGCGAAAAATGAGTGAGCATTTTCAGCCTAAAGAGTTTGCCTCCAAGGACGGCAAGCCAAGCCCTTATCCTTTAGTAGTCCAGCAGGGCTTGTATGACCTGCTGGAGATGCTCCGGGCGAAATTCGGAAAGGCCATCTATATTAATTCAGGCTATCGTTCGCCCGAGCACAATGCGGCCGTGGGAGGTGTCAAAAATTCCTACCACGTTCAGGGGATGGCGGCCGATATTCGTCCGCGGTACGGAAAAGACTTCGAGCACGAACTGGGGCGACTAAAGATCATTGCTAATAAAGAATGTCCTGGAGGAGTTGGTTTTTATAAAAACTTCGTTCATGTGGACTTCGGTCCTTACCGACGCTGGAATGGCTAAATGAATCTGATCAACTTAATTAAATTTGGGGCGGCTGCGGTCGCCCTTCTTTTTGCGTACTGGGTCGGCGTCCAGGACGGACACGATTCTGAGGAACTGAAAAATGCGCGCTCCGAAATTATTCAACTGCGTGGCAAACTGGCCGACGCCCAAACGAAACATAAAAGTGACGCCCTGGCGCTGGCTGACCTGCGTGTCGCTGAATCTCGTTCTCGCGATGATGCTGAATGGGTGCGCCAGCAACTGTCCGAAATTGAACGAGCCGCAAAGACCGACGCCGATCGGCGTTACAATCGATGTCTCAGACTGGCAGCAGAAGGTAAGGAGCTACTCGACCGAGCTGAAAGCGCTATTAAATTCTGCGAGGAAAACCACCGATAGTGGCACAGCGCGAGGGCCCGCGAAACCATGAATCTTATTACATGATGGTTTCGATCATGGTTTCGACTTTTGGCTATAAAATTCAATTTTAAATAAATCAATTAGTTATACCCAAATTTCAACAATCGAGTGGGAATAAAAATATTGAATTTCTAGCTATTTCTTAAGCATTCGGGATGATCAATTGGTTATCCCGTTTTTTTGTTTAAAATCAATTAACAAGGGCTTCTTTTTAAAATCTATTTGTTTCCATTGCCTTTTATCTGCTATTTACGTTGACCCGACCAATAACACAGTGTCTGGTTAAAAACTCATACAGTTATATGCCTCATTTTTTAAACACCCAAGCGAACGAACTCATAAACTGGTTTACAACTTCAATTCATGCGCGTACCCAGTTAGCCGTGCTTCTACGTAAGCTTATTCAATCAACAGGACATGAACTTCAAAAAGTGGATTTTCCAGGAAACGACGATGCCGAGCGTCCAGGCTGGGACGGTTTCTTAGAAACAAGCTCAAGTAATGCTTGGATACCAGATGGTATTTCTGGTTGGGAGTTCGGTGTTACGGAGAGCATCACAAAGAAGGCAGACGGAGATTTTGAAAAAAGTGTTAGAGCGACTAACGACGCTGAAAGAAGAAATATTACGTTTGTTTTTGTCACTCCGAGACGCTGGCAAGGCAAAGTCCATTGGGTCAAGAAGATGAAGGGCAAGAATCTCTGGAAAGACATTCGTGCATATGACGCAAGTGATCTAGAACAGTGGATGGAGCAATCAGTCTCGTCCCGAATCTGGTTTGCAAACGAGACGGGGCGCCCTTCCGATGGTGTCAGAACCTTAGAGCGTTGTTGGGCTGACTGGGCAAACGTGACGGATCCTTACCTTCATTCTTCTCTTTTTGCTACTGCGATCCAAGCGTGGAATTGTGAGATCAAGTCTTTCTTTGAGAAATGCGACTCAAAGCCGTTAGTAATAACGGCTGACTCTATGGAAGAGGCACTAGCTTTTTTAAAACAGGTCTTTGATATTCCAGAGCTTGAACAGTATCGGGATCGAGTGCTGGTGTTCGACAAGACGGAAATACTTCCCAAAATTGCACAAGAAACTACTGATTTCATTGTAGTAGCCCATACTCGTGAGGTGGAACGTGAGCTTGCACCTTACTGCACAATGTTGCGCTCCATAGTTGTCTATCCGCGAAATGCCGCCCGGGTGAAGTCCGATATCGTTTTGGAACCGCTTGGGACTGAACCCTTCAGGAAAGCGCTGGAGTCAATGGGAAAATCTCGAGATGACATAGCAGTATTAGAGAAGGCTTCAGGGCGTTCCTTGACTGTGCTTCGGCGTCAACTTTCGAATGTTCCCGCCATCGGAACACCTGAATGGGCTGATGATTCAAGAATTGCATCTGATATGGTTCCCCTGGTTCTTGCTGGGACATGGGATGCTCAGAACGAAGCGGATCGAACATTGCTTTCTCTTCTAGCCGAGGTTTCTTCTTATGAATTGTTGGAAAAACGCATTCTTAATTTATTGCAGCTTAACGATTCCCCAGTCTGGTCCCTTGGTAATTTGCGAGGCGTAATTTCCAAAAAAGATGCAATTTTCGCAATTAAAGGTAGTGTCTCTAAAGCTGATCTTTATCGCTTTCTTGAGATTGCGCAAATCGTATTGGGTGAAGATGATCCGGCGCTCGACTTGCCGGAAAAGGAACGATGGGCGGCTGGTCTATATGGGAAAAAGCGAGAATTTTCTGGAGTATTGCGAGAAGGCATTTCCGAGACTTTGGTTCTGTTAGCCGTGCATGGCAAGGACCTTTTTGGTAAACACCTCGGTTTTGATGGGGCATTGGAGGCGGCAAAAATTGTCCGTGAGCTTCTTATGCCCCTAACGACTAGAAAGTTAGAGGCTAATAATCGAGACCTTCCCCTTTATGCAGAGGCTGCTCCGAGGGCGTTTCTCAATATCATCGAGCAAGATTTGCAATCAGATAATTCTGAGGTGTTGGGTTTATTAAGACCTGTTGGTACTTGGATATTTAGCACTTGTCCACGCACTGGGTTACTTTGGGCCCTTGAGGCACTAGCTTGGAATCCTCACACCTTTCCAAGAGTAGTGAACATTTTGGGACGGCTCTCAGAGGTAGAGATTAATGATAATTGGGTGAATAAACCATTTGAATCGCTTAGCTCCATTCTTCGAGTATGGATGCCGCAGACAGCGGCTGATCAAGAAATGCGAGTGAGAGCGGTTAAGATGCTTTTGGACAAGCATCCAGTAGTCGGTTGGCGAGTTTGTCTTAAACAGATGGAGGATTACGGGACACGGATCGGTCGGTACAACTATAAACCCAAGTGGCGTCGTGATGGCTATGGGTACGGAGAACCTCTAATGACGTTTGAAAAGATCCATGCGTCGGAGCGGGAGATGATCGAATTAGTACTTACTAGACAGACCTATACTCCCGAAATGCTATGTGATCTTGTATCTAAGTTACATGTGCTCGTGCTAAATGATCAGGAGCGTGTTTGGAAGATCATTGAAGATTGGCGTATCTCAGGTGCTCCAGACGAAGATATTGCCAAGGTACGCGAGAAAATTCGTGTGGCTGTTCTCTCTCGTCGAGGACATAAATGGGCAGGTGATGAAAGTCAAGCGTTTCTGAAAAAGAAAGCCAAGGAAGTTTATGATGAATTGCTTCCCAAAGACATTCTGAACAACTATGAGTGGCTGTTTCGCCAGGTATGGTTCGAGGGGACAGTTGAAGGAGTTGTGGAAGAAGAGGATTTCCAAACGCGAGAAAAAGAAGTACAAAGGCTCCGAATAGATGCTTTAACGGAAATTGCACGAGAGCGTGGAATCCCTGGCATTCTTGAACTCTCAGAAAGAGGAAATTCCCGACGCTTAATTGGCGCGTACTTAGTGTCCGACGTACTCGCTGCCGAGAGGGTTCAGGACTTGATCTTAACGTGCTTGCGCTCAGAAAATAATTGTCTTTCTCTTAATGAAATCTTAGCAGGAGCCCTCTGGTCGTTGAATAAGGACAGAAGGAAAGCTATGCTCGCAAGCCTTCGGAATAAGATTTCTGAAGAGGAATTACTTCGATTGTTGCTTCTATCGCCGTATAGAGCCTCTACTTGGGAAATTGTAGATCAACTTTCGGCTGAAGCCAGGAATGGTTACTGGGTTGAAGTAATTCCTCAATATTCTTTTGACTCATTTGAGGAAAACAATGAGAGCATTCGTCGACTGCTTGAAGTTAAACGTCCAAGAGCAGCATTTGCATCGGTGCGTTTCAATCTAGAAAAAATAAATCCGTCACTCATTATTCAGATGTTATCTGACATGTTGAAGAATGGTCAGGACAAAGAAGGGGAGTACCTGTTGAACAGCTATGACGTTCGAGAAGCCTTCCAGCTTCTCGATCGTAAATCAGATCTCTCTTTAGAGGAAAAGGCTAGGCTGGAATTCTCATATCTTGGCATACTTGATGTTTCCTCAAGAGGAGAAGATAAGCACGGGATTCCCAACCTTGAACTGTACACAGAGCAACATCCTGAACTGTTTGTTCAGGCTATAGTTTGGACATACAAACGCAAGAATGGTGGAGAAGATCTCATTGAGGGAGATAAAGACAGTTTGGCCCAGTGCGGTTACCGTTTTTTAGAAGCCATTGAACGCATTCCAGGTCTAAATGAAGCTACTAAAAAAGAACAGCAGGAGAAACTATCTAAATGGGTTGAAGCAGTGAGGCGAGCTTGTGCAGACCTCGACCGTCTTGAGGTGGCGGACGAGTGGCTTGGAAATCTGTTCTCTCACGCTCCAGTTGGGGAGGACGGAGTGTGGCCCGATGAAGCTGTTCGCAATGTAATGGAGAACATTCGGTCTCAGTTTATAAGTAGAGGGGCACACATGGGTTTATTCAATTCTCGCGGAGCTCATTTTTGCGGTAAAGGCGGAGCTCAAGAGCGTGAACTTGCGAACAAGTACCGCGTTTGGGCAGATGCGTTGCAATTTACACACCCTTTCGTTTCTTCATCTTTGTTGATGTCGATGGTCTATACATATGAATGTGAAGCTGAAAGGCTGGATATTGAAACCGAAATCAGATCTCGAGTAACCCTTTGAAAAATAATAGAAAGTTTATATCGTAAGTTTAATCATTGCTTTTTGCATTTACTTATCAATAAGTTCAAGTGTTTTTTAGAATGACTTCTTGTTCTTTTTGGAACATGAGTACGTTCCTCTGGGGAAAAAAGGTTCTCGCGAAAGTTCCTTGAGAATGAAATATTAGTGCGTTAAGGCATCCAACTTACTCGATTCGCACGGCTTTACCTTCGTCTTCGAGGTCCGCGCGTTAATATGCTAAGCAGGTAACTCGTTTATACTTTGGCCATGAAAAAGATCGAAATAAAGAAATTTAAAACTACGCCTGACCTGGCAAAGATGATAGAAGAAGGCCATAAGGTTCATGCGATGGCGAACGGAAGAATACAATCGTATGAGCGACATACGCCTCAGCCGGAAGACTACAGTAACTTAGACGATTTTATGGAAGTCGCCGAAAATCATATCGACGAGCTCTATAGCACCAGAAAAGAAGTTGATGAGATGCTGACTGAAGTCTTTACGGTTTTTGTCAAACATCCGGAGCTTTCCGGGACGCCTTATATTGCCGTCTTGGAACTGATGGTTTTTCTCGAAGAAGATTTCCGACAGTTAACTAAGAGATATGAGGCAGCTTCTTCTGCGCTGGCAGCCATGGAAGAAAATCAATACGGCTGCGACGATATGGACATTTACGTCGGAGAACACGGCGCAAGAACAATGCTGAATGCTTTGGACCGATTAAAGAAATTTGGTCAATTAACCAACGACGAAGAAGGCCTTGAGTCCGAACTCAAGGAAGGCGTGGCAAACCAAAGCACCGATATTAATTGGCAACAGCCCCGTCTCAATTAAATTTCTAATGAAAGATGCCTCAGCAGTCGGATCTAATTTCGAAATTTGTGAAATTGTCTATTCGGCGAGGCTCTTCTCTTGCTTCCCTTTCAAAATCTCCCGACCATCTTCGTATAGTTGTCGATACGTTTAGAGCAACGGCTCGAGATCCGCTGGATCCGGACGAAGAAGATGCAAAAAAATTTCTAGCCGAAGCCGGAAACTGGATAACCGATACAGCACAAAATCTTTTGGAAGTATCGGCTTCTTCTATCGAACAAATCGTCCGATTTCCGCTCTCAGAGTTAACTTCTGCAGTTGAAGCTTTTCGAGAAGAGATTCGGCAAAAAAGAAAACATAAAGCCCTGAGCCGTGAGGAAGAAGTTCGGCTTTCTCGGATCGATCGCTCGCGTGATGAATACTTCATGCGCGAAGCCCTTGTCGAGGCAGAAAAGGCTCATCAGGCCGGAGAAGTACCGGTTGGCGCCGTTGTTGTCGATAAAGAAGGCAAAATTATAGGCCGAGGTCATAACTTGGTGGTTGCCGGTCATGACCCGAGCGGACACGCTGAAATCATTGCTCTTAAAAACGCTTCTCAGAATCTTAAAAATTATCGGCTGGATAACTGCACGATTTATGTGACGCTTGAGCCTTGTCCGATGTGCTCCGGAGCAATTATCGGGGCCAGACTTGCCCGATTGGTTTACGGGGCCAAAGACCAAAAAGCGGGTGCCGCCGAAAGTGTGTTTAAACTATTTGACGAGAAAAGAGTCAATCATCACACTGATGTGACAGCAGGAGTACTGGAGGAAGATTGTCTCCGGATACTCCAAAGTTTTTTTGTCGAATTAAGAAAGAGCCGTGGTAAAACAAATGGATAAAGTCGGTATTAACGCCCCTTCCGGTAATGTCATTCATTTCAAATCCGTCGAGAGGGCGGCCGAACTTTTCAGAGAAAGAGGTTGGGACGTAACCATCGGAGAAGATGTTTACACCAGCTTCGGTCGTTTCGGCGGTTCCAGCGACTCCGCTCGGTTGAATGATTTTCAGCAGGCTTGCAGCGATAATGAACTTGTTTTGTGTGCTCGAGGCGGTTACGGTTTTTCCCGACTCCTACCGAACCTTGATTTCAACAAAATCAAATCTAATGGAACTTGGGTTGCCGGTTTTTCCGATATCACTTTTTTCACTACGGCTTATTTAGCACTGACCGGCGGAAAGAGCCTGCAGGCGCCGACGGCTTCTGTGCTCGGCGACCTCAAGTGCGATCCTTATACCATTCAAACTTTCTTTGAAGTATTGGCGGCAGAAGAATACAAATTCTTTTTCCCGACACCGTTTCCGGACTTTCAAACAACGGGTTTGCTTTGGGGCGGGAATTTGACCGTCTTGTGTTCGATGCTCGGAACCAAGTACTTCCCGAAAATCGAAGGCGGTATTCTTTTTGTCGAGGATATCGCTGAACCGGCTTACAAAATAGAGCGTGATTTGAATCACCTTCTGCAGGCCGGAGTGATCGATAACCAAAAAGCCGTGGTCCTGGGGGATTTCTCGAAAATTAAGTCCTCCGAACATGATTTCGGATACGGGCTGGAAGATGCTTTGAGTTTCATCGCAGGGCGCACTAAAACCCCGTTTATCTCAGGGTTGCCTTTCGGGCACGAAATGAAAACCGCCACACTTGTAGTCGGCTCTGAGGCACATCTCAATGTTCAGTCAAACATGGCAGAACTCACGATGAAAGGCTGTCCAAACTTTAGAGTTGCGGGAGTGCCGAAATGATTTTTTCTGCTATTAAGCGCCTTAAAACCATTTTTGAGCCGAACCCTCCCGAGGCGACTAATTACCATCTTCATCTTTCAGGCGCTCGGTTAGCTTCCAAGGTGCAGCTTCGTCAGTTGTCGGTTTTAAAGCACCGGACGACAGCGGTCGTTGCGATCCGCATGCTGCTGTACCTTATTTTTACCTTGACTTGCTGGAGCTATGTCGGGGGCTGGGTCATGGCGCTCTGGCTGGCTTTTAATGTGATGCATACGCTGGCTAGCATGAAATCTGCGGATGACTTCTTCAACGAGCCGTCCATGGACAAGCGTTTTCATTACTGGAAGAACCGCACGCTCCAGATGATTTTGGTGTCGGGTCTCTCTATCGGTTTTGCAGGCTTTTATTTCATGGTTCCGGACAACGTCATTGTCGAGATGATTCTCTTGGCCATGATTGTGGGCGTGACATTCGGCAGTGTTCCGCTTTACGCCATCTGGCTTCCCGCCCTTTGGATATTCGTTCCGGCAACGCTGCTTCCGACGATTCTGAAGCTCGTCCTGATATACCAGCCGTCCTTGTTTATCGCTTTATTCTGGACGCTTATTCTTTTCCTCATTATTTTCTACTTCGGCGTCCGTCTGAATAAGATTTATCTCCAAGGCATCTATCGTTCGTTTGAACGAGAGTTCTTGATGGAGCAGCTGATTTTCCAGCGGCAGAAGGCCGACTATATCCGCGAAGCGTCCGAAATGGCGATCTCTGCAAGAACACGATTCTTTGCGGCTGCTAACCATGAC
>OMGH01001857.1_pt1 | contig 11613 bp, 8 predicted proteins | sample 1645841 | NCBI WGS metagenome assembly OMGH01 (sample SAMN00849584, study PRJEB25192) | human gut metagenome
GGCAGGAGTATTTCATACGGGCAACCGTTGCCCGCGCGGTGCGGGGCTGCCAATGACCAATACCAGCGCGCCTAATATGTATGCATATAAATACCACCGGGTTTTTGATTACGAACCGCTGCCGTTAGAAGCCGCTAAGCGCGGTGTTATCGGCATACCGCGGATTTTGAATATGTACGAGGATTATCCCTTCTGGTTCACGCTCTTTACCCGGCTGGGCTATCGGGTCGAGCTGTCGGGACAGTCGTCAAAGGAATTGTACGAATCGGCCATGGCCTCCATACCTTCCGACTCACTCTGTTATCCGGCCAAGCTGGTACATGGACATATCCATGATCTGCTGGTAAAAGGGGTCAAAAAGATTTTCTATCCCTGTGTTCCTTACAATGAAAAAGAATGTCAGAAAGCCAATAACTGCTATAACTGCCCGGTCGTAGCAACCTATGCCGAAAGTGTCTACGCCAATATGGAAGAGCTGCGGGCGGCCGATGTTGAGTTTATGCATCCATTCCTGCCGCTGTACCATGATAAACGCCTGGCAGAACGTCTGGCAGAAGTTTTCCGTCAGGAAGGCCTGAAGCATAAGGAACTGGAAGCTGCCGTACAGGCAGCACGTACCGAACAGCTTAGCTATAAGCAGGAAATCAGAGATATGGGGCACAAGCTGCTGCAAAAAGTGCTGGACGGGCATGGGCATGCCGTAGTTTTGGCAGGGCGTCCTTATCACGCAGATCCGGAAATCAACCACGGTTTGCCGGAGATGATCGCCTCCTTTGGTTTAACAGTCATTTCGGAAGATGCGGTTGCCGACTTGTCGGAAAGCCTTAAAGGGCAGTTGCCGGTAGTTGTTGACCAGTGGTCGTGGCATTCCCGGCTTTATCGGGCAGCAGAATTTGTGGCTGCACATAAGGAATTAGAGCTTATTCAGCTCAGTTCCTTCGGCTGCGGGCTTGATGCCATCACCTCAGACGTAGTAAAAGAGATTTTAGAGCGTCATCACAGGCTGTATACCTTACTGAAGGTCGACGAGATCAACCATATCAGTTCCGCACGTATCCGTATCCGTTCTTTGCTGGCGGCCATGCGCGAACGTATTGATAAACATCAGGAAACAGACATACCTGCTTATATACCGCCGTCGTTTTCAAAAACAATGCGGAATACACACGTTATCCTGGCGCCGCAGCTTTCACCAGTGCACTTCCAGTTTATGGAAACTGCTCTGCGCCGTGCCGGATACAAGCTGGAGATCGCGCCGCTGCCGGATCGGGAAGCAGTAGCCTTAGGTCTGAAATATGTCAATAATGATATTTGTTATCCGGCAATCCTGGTTATTGGGCAGATGCTGCGGGCGTTGACGTCGGGCAAATATGACCTGAATAAAACCAGTATCGCTCTGTTCCAATCGGGCGGCGCCTGCCGTGCGACCAACTATATCGCTCTGATGCGCCGCGCTTTGCGTGATGCAGGGCTTGGCAGTATACCTGTTTTTTCGCTGTATGGTGAAAAAAGCGATGGGTTTTCGCTGTCGTGGCATTTGCTGAAGGATATGGTCAAAGGCTTGCTGTATGGCGATTTACTGATGCAGCTGCTGCATCGCGTACGTCCTTATGAGCAGGAAAAGGGCGCGGCCGATGCTTTGTATAAACTGATGTCACAGCTTTGCAAGGACAGCCTGGCAGGCTTGACTGGCTTATCATTTGAACAGACGATCAAACGGGTGACAGCTGCTTTTGATGTGCTGCCGCTGCGTGATAATGTGCGCAAGCCCAAGGTAGGCATCGTCGGCGAAATACTGGTCAAATATCATCCGGTTGCCAACAATAACATCGTCAGCTATCTTGAAGCTGAAGGCGCCGAAGTCATACTACCGAATATGATGGACTTCTTCCTGTATGCGGCTTATGACGAACAGGTCAAACGCCGTCTGCTGGACGGAACGCTGGGCAATGTGATCAAGTCCAAATTATTTATGAAGTTTTTGGATTATTACCGCAAGCCGCTGAATATAGCGCTGCAAAAGAGTAAACGCTTCAGTGCCTATGAACCTTTATCGGTATTGATCGCTTTGGCAGAAAAACATCTTTCTACCGGCAATATGGCCGGCGAAGGCTGGCTGCTGACTGCCGAGATGGCCAAGCTGCTGCGCAGCGGCATAGATAATATCGTCTGCCTGCAGCCGTTTGCCTGCCTGCCGAATCATGTTACCGGCAAGGGCATGATCCGCGAGCTTTTGCGCACTGATCCTCAGGCGAATATCATTGCGCTTGATTGTGACGCTGATGCCAGCCAGGTCAATCAAATGAACAGGATCAAGCTGATGCTGGAAATAGCAAAAGAAAAGCTGCAGCAGGCAGAAGAAAAAGCCATAAACGCATAAAATACATAAAAAAGCCGTATGTCTTATGACATACGGCTTTTGTGTATTCAGGTCAACGGTGTTTTTTGAAATAGGCTAAAGCAACATCAGGGAACAGGGCATAAGATAAAACATCGTCGATGTCGGCGTTGGGATAGCCGGCAGCAGCCAGTTTGGCCTTCAGGCTTTCCATTTGCGGCGCAATATCGTCAGCAGGGCGATGATCGATCTGCGGTTCGTCACCGATAGCCAGTTTTTTGACTTCAGGATCGATCGGCGCAGGTGTGCGGCCATATTTTCCGCGCACAAGGTCTTTGACTTCATTCGGGATCATCTTGTAACGGCCTAAAGTAACATTCAAAGCAGCCATAGAGCCTACGATCTGGCTGGTAGGTGTTACCAGCGGCGGATAACCAAGCTCGGCGCGTACACGCGGCATTTCTTCCAGTAATTCTGGATATTTATCGGCAGAACCCATTTCCTTCATCTGATTCAGCAGATTCGACAGCATACCGCCGGGGATCTGGAAGGTGAGTACCTTAGGATCGATGGGAATATTGTCGTTCAGGCCAAAATCTTTAACAAGCTGTGTTTTGACGCCGCGGAAATAATCGGCAGCCTTGTGCAGCTTGGTCAGTTCGATACCGGTATCACGTGGCTGGCCCTGCAGGGTAGCGACGATAGCCTCGGTAGAAGGCTGGCCGGTGCTTTGTGCGAACGGAGATAAAGCGGTATCGATCATATCGACGCCGGCTTCGATAGCTTTTAAGTAAGTCATATCGCCCATACCGCTGGTAAAGTGGGTATGGATATCGATCGGCACGGTAAGCTGCGATTTGAGCGTACGTACCAGTTTTTCGGCATTATACGGCGACAGCAGTCCCGCCATATCCTTGATGCAGATCGAATCGGCGCCCATTTGCACCAGCTCCTGGGCAACCTTTAAAAAGTCTTCGTCCTTATGGTAGGGGCTGATAGTATAAACAAAAGCACCCTGTACGTGTGCGCCTGCTTCTTTAGCGGCACGCATCGAGCATTCCATATTGCGGGTGTCGTTTAAAGCGTCAAAAATACGGATAATGGAAACGCCGTTATCGACAGAACGTTTAACGAATTCTTTTACAACATCATCGGCATAATGGCTGTAGCCCAGAATATTCTGACCACGCAGCAGCATCTGGATCGGTGTTTTGGGTAAATGTTTTTTTAAAGTACGCAGGCGTTCCCACGGATCTTCATCTAAAAAGCGCAGGCAGGCGTCAAAAGTAGCGCCGCCCCAGGCCTCCAGGGCATAATAGCCCATATCGTCAAGTTCCTCCAGAACAGGAACCATATCGGTAATACGCATTCTGGTAGCCGCCAGAGACTGATGACCATCGCGCAGAACAGTTTCTACGATTTTAACAGGTGTGGTATTCATAACAAACCTCCTTGTAATAACTAATATCCTTACTGTTATTTTAGCACAGTGCAGTCGAAATTAAAAGATACAAAATACTGCATACACAGGAAAAGTTATTAATTAGAAGGCTTTTTAAATATTTATAATAACAAACATCATAAAATATAATTTGACCTTATAAAAGCACTAAAAAAATTTTTTCGTCAGGTATCTGCATTCGGATTTTATGCACGCAAGAACAGTAAAATGCCTTTGAAAGTAACCTTTGCAGCAGCTTCAAAGCTATTGATAAAGACTGTTTCGGGTGTGTTGAATCGAACTGACATATAATATATAATATATTATTATTGCAATGAATATAAATTTGAAAGTCCAGGGATAGAATTATGATGAAAAGGGAATATTTAAACGAAAATGTATATGAAGCGCTGCAGCGTCGGTTAAAGTTCCTGTTTGAGGAATTTGATAATATCTTTGTATCATTTTCCGGCGGTAAAGACAGTGGTCTGCTGCTCAATCTGGTGCTTGATTTTCAAAAGGCACATTATCCGGATAAACGCATCGGCGTTTTTCATCAGGATTTTGAAGCGCAGTACAGCGCTACCACAGAATACGTCGAGAGAACCTTTGCACGGATCGAAAAAGATGTGGAGCCGTATTGGGTCTGCCTGCCGATGGCGACAAGGACGGCGCTCAGCAGCTACGAAATGTACTGGTATCCCTGGGACAACACCAAAGAAGATGCCTGGGTCAGGCCGATGCCTCAGCACGAATATGTGATCAACATCAAAAATAACCCGATGACGACCTATCGTTACCGTATGCATCAGGAAGACCTGGCCAAACAATTCGGCAGGTGGTACCGTATCGCGCACGGCGACAAAAAAACAGTATGCCTGCTGGGTATTCGCGCTGATGAATCGCTGCAGCGTTACAGCGGTTTTTTGAACCGGAAATACGGTTACAAAGAAACCTGCTGGATCAGCAACCAGTTCAAAAATGTCTGGGTGGCTTCGCCCATATACGACTGGAGCACCAGCGATGTCTGGCACGCCAATTATACGTTTCAATATGATTATAACCGCCTGTACGACCTTTATTATATGGCAGGACTTAAGCCCGACCAAATGCGTGTCGCTTCACCCTTCAACGATTACGCCAAAGACAGCCTCAATCTGTATCGGGTCATCGATCCGCAGATCTGGGTCAAGCTTATCGGCCGTGTACGGGGCGCTAATTTCGGCGCTATTTATGGCAGAACGAAAGCCATGGGTTATAAAAATATCACACTGCCGGCAGGGCATACCTGGGAATCATATACCCGCTTTTTACTGGCAACACTGCCGGCAAGGCTCAGGCAGAGCTATATCAAAAAATTCAAAACCTCGATTGAATTCTGGCATACGGTGGGCGGCGGACTGGAAGAAGAAACTATCCGCGAGCTGGAGGAACACGGCTATAATATCCGGCGCAACGGCGTTTCCAATTACACCGTCATGAAAAACTCCCGCATTGTTTTTATCGGCAAAATACCTGACCATACCGACGACATCAAATCTACCAAAGATATCCCCAGCTGGAAGCGGATGTGCTTCTGCATCCTGAAAAACGACCACCTGTGCCGCTTTATGGGCTTTGGGCTGACACGTCAGCAGCAGAAGCTGGTAGATGTTCTGAAGAAAAAATACAGTAAGGTTTGTGATGAAAAATGAAATTCAGCAGTCCTGTTTACAACATAATTTCCGTACCAATCGAAAAAATCGAGCCTAATACCTATAACCCCAACTCTGTGGCGCCGCCGGAGCTGAAGCTGCTGTATGACAGCATCAAGGAAGACGGTTACACTATGCCCATCGTCTGCTATTATGACAGCGAAAAAGATCTGTATATAATCGTCGACGGTTTTCACCGTTACCGCATTATGCTGGACTATCAGGATATTTACGAACGGGAAGGCGGCAAACTGCCGGTATCGGTCATCGATAAGCCCATCGACTGCCGGATGGCAAGCACGATCAGGCATAATCGGGCCAGAGGCTCGCACGATGTCGACCTGATGAGCAACATCATCAGCGAGCTGCATGAGCTGGGGCGTTCGGATGCCTGGATCTCCAGGCATTTGGGTATGGATAAGGATGAAATACTGCGGTTGAAGCAGATTACCGGACTGACAGCACTCTTTAAAGAAGTAGAGTTCGGCAGAGCCTGGAAAGCGATTGAAAATGACTTGCAGGACGAGTGGGAAGAAGTTGAGAAATAAGCAGCAGTTTGGTGTTTCAATATTTAACGAAAAACAGACATTCAGAATGAATGTCTGTTTTTTTATTAAAGAGTAAAAAAGGTTTGTTTATAAGTTGGATTCAAGAAATTAGTTTGAAAAATTTAAGTATCAATCTAGGTGAACATTGCATATATCGTTTTATTTTGCAGTGCCTGCTTTCAAAGCAGGCGTTTTTTTTAGTGATAAATTGTTGCAGGCTTATACAGGCAGCCGCGGCACGTGAAATTCAGGCAATAGTTTTAGGCAGCTTTTAAAACATACGGGCAATAAAGCCATTATAAACGCGCAGACGCCGACAGTTTTAAAGCCGCTGGCGTAATGCGCCGGGCAAGACTCGCAGACGTTTTACACAGGCTCAAAGTAAGTGTCTTGCGGGGGGGTACAAACGTGCTATAATGATTACGATTATTACTATAACAAATGTTTTTGATATAAAACAAAAAAGTGATGCTTTGGTTTCGATATTTTAAACTAAAATACTAATATTCTCGAAAACTGAGGTGAAGTATGTACGATGAAAGCTGCCTGCCGCGCATCGGCAGCAATATCCGTCTGCTGCGCGTTGCCTGTCAGTTCAATCAGCAGCAGTTTGCCGAACGTATCGGTATCAGTCAGACTCATCTGAGCAATATCGAGCATAACAATGTGCAGGTCAGCTTAAAGCTGCTGGTGCGCAGCGCCAATGTTCTGGGCTGCAGCCTGGAAACACTGCTGAACAGAAAAGCGGCGGCCGAGTGGGCACAGGCACATGATGCCGAGGCTGACGAACAGGAGGCGGGTACAAAAAGCAATAGTATGCCTGAAACTGCCGCCGCAGAAACTGACGAACAGGAGCAGTACTCGCTGGAGGAAGTGCGCCTGCTGCTGAAGCTGCTGCAGCTGAGTAAGGGCCGCTGAAGGCAGCGGCTGTACTTTTTTTACAGCTTGGATAAAGACTATTACCAGCTCCGCAGTAATAACTGCGAGGATATAAAAAAGTTTTTCAAAGGGGGCGGCGCAAGAGAACAAAAAGCAGCAAAGACCGAAAAAGACTGAACTGGTAAAGAAAGGAGGCGCAAAGTGGCAGAACAAATACATATCGGTTTTGGTATCGATAAGAACTTCGGCAGATTTGCCGGGATAACGATCACCTCGCTGGTACATAACAATATCAGTCACGATTTGGTTGTACATATCGTCTATGACGAATTACTGCCGGAGGATAGGGAGCGGCTGCTAAAGACGGAACAGTTATACCGTAACCTGACACTGCACTTTTATCAGATCACCAGTACCGAGGGGATGACCTTTGTCGTACCGCCAGGTCATATTACCCAGGCCATGTATTACCGCTATTTATTTGCCGATCTGCTGCCAAAATCTGTTAAGCGGCTGATCTACATGGATGCCGATATCATCTGCAAGGGCGAGCTGCTGCCGTTGTGGCAGACCGATCTGCAGGGCAGAGTTTTGGGAGCTGTGCGTGACTGGGGCGAAGAAAAAAGCTGCGTGCGCATTGGTCTTAAAAACGGCCGCTATTTTAATTCCGGCGTGCTGCTGATGGATTTAGTCAAATGGCGGCAGCAAAAGCTGACGCAAAAATTGTTCCAGTGGCTGGAGCAGGTTGGCACTACCAAGATTCTTTGGGGTGACCAGGACGCCCTCAACGGCGTTATTGACGGCGATTTTGTAGAGCTGCCCAAAATTTATAACGGTATCGTTATCAACAACACAACGCTGAATGAAGAATTGGACGTAGTGCTGGTGCACTATATCGACTATATCAAACCCTGGCATATCTATTATATGGACAGCAATGCCAAAGAGCTGTATTGGGAATATGTAAAAAAATCGCTGTGGAGCGATATGAAGCCTATGGACGGTAAAACGGTACATACGGCGATCATGACGGCGCGCCTTTTGCATAAGCAGGGTAAATACGCCCAGTCGGCGTCGTATTACGAAGCTTTATTAAAGTATTTTTTAAAAGATAAGTATGAATAAACTGAATTATAGTTAAGCATGTAAACACAAAAAAGAATTTGAGAAGGAAGTGTGCAAATGTCTCGTAAAAAAGCTTTAGGCAAAAAAATAGCCCATACCCTGATGGCAATGTCCATCGTCTATTCCAGCGGTATCAATATCGTTGTCAACCAGGTGTACGCCGGCGAAAAAACCGAAAATATTACCGGCAGCAGCGCCAGCTTTACTGAAACCGGCGCCAATGGCAATAATTATGCTATGTCTGGTGGTGTTACAGACGGCGAAGACGCCAGTATTACAGGTAAGATAACGGACAGTAATGTTGCTTCTAATCCTATCGTTATTACGGCTAACGGAGGTCACGGCGGCATAGATAATGGTAATTCCCCTACAGTGATGCAGGGGGCTATTGGCGGCGATGCCATTGCGAAAGTAACGGTAGATGAAAGCCTGAGCAGTATTACCACAGGCAATATTACAGTAAATGCTACCGGTGGTAGTAACGGCAGCGCCTATCAGGGCGTTGCGGGTGATGCTGGTGCGGCAGCGGCTTACGGACTGGAGGTCAAGCACGATTTGACCATCACGGCGGCTGATATCACTGTGAGCGCTCAAACAAAATATAATGATAATAGCTTTGGTAACAAGGTAGATATAGAAGCTGCTAAACATAATGGCGCCACGGCAACAGGTTTGCAGGTCGACAGCGGTACTGTTAATTTTACAGGTGGTGGAATTAAGGTGCTGGTAAGCAATGAAGCACGATATACTAGTATTGATGAACTGCCTGCCGAGAAAACTAAGGGCTCTGACGGCGGCGACGCCAAAGCCTATGGCATCAGGGTCAACGGCGGCGAAGTAACAGCCAAGCTGACAGGTAATATTGTTGTTGATAAGATTAATGCTGGTTCCGGCGCTAATATTTATGGTAAGGTCGATGCAGGCAAAGGCCCTGACGGCGGTAATGGTGGTAATGTTATCGCTTATGGGGTCTATGCCAACGGAGGCATCGCCCATTTGGAGCTGGAGGATATCATTATCGATTCATCCAGTGGAAGTAGTAGTAATTATGTCAGTGCAGGTAAAGGCGGCAGTGGTGCTGGTGTTACGGCTCAGGAGGCTGAGGCCGGCAATGGCGGTAAGGGCGGCAAAGCTGCTTTCGTTGGCGTCCATGTGGCAGATGGCGGGAAGGCAGATGGCAGTCTGGGCGCTATCAAATTCAACGCTAAAACCAATGTAGAAAACTATGGCGGCAGTGGCGGACGCACTATTAACCGCATCGGCGGTAATGGTGGAGCCGGCGGCGATGTAGCTGCCGTTTCCGACCGTGACGGGGGCGATGAGGTTTGTGTTGCAGCCGATGAAAGCGTCGTCGCCGATCGTGCAGCGGAACTTTTTAAAGCCGTCGTAGTTCGTCGTGACCGTGCCGCAGCCGAAGTTGATGCGCTCGCCGCAATCGCTGTCGCCGACGTAGGTGAGGTGCGAGATCTTCGTGCCGTTGCCGATGACGCTGTTTTTGATCTCGACAAAGTCGCCGACTTTGACATGATCGCCGATCTTCGAGTTCGGGCGGACATAGGCAAAGGGACCGACGGTCGTGTGCGCGCCGACGGTGCTCTCATTGAGCTGCGAGGCGTTCACCTCGGTCTCGTCGCCGACCGTGCAGTCGCGGATCATGGCGTTCGGGCCGATGGTGCAGTTCTTGCCGATGACGGTCCGGCCGCGCAGGATCGTTCCCGGCAGGATGACCGTGCCGCTGCCGATCTTGACGCGGGGGTCAATGTAGGTATTGTTGGGGTCCATGATGGAAACGCCCGCGGCAAAGTGCTTGTCGGCGATCTTGCGGCGGCACATGTCCTGTGCGGATCTGAGCTCCTCGTCGTCGCCGACGGGCAAAAAGCCCTTCGTGATCTCCGCCCCCTTGGGGAAGGCGGCGAAGGCGCCGTGTTCCTTGAGCACCTTGCAGCACTCCTTCGCGTCCGCGGAGTAGACCGCGCCGCCGGAGAACACGCCCACGGGCAGCACCGCGCCGTTGACGATGAGCACGCTGCCCTTTTCATCCTTGAGGAGCGTTAAAAGCTCCTCCCCGTGTCTGGCACCGTCGACGTAGACAACATCGGCGTTTTCGGGGACGTAGGGGCACATCATGTCGTGCGCCCGTTTGTCAGACACAATAAAAAACCGCTCAATGCCCCGCCCCATCAGTTCTTCGACCATCCACGTGAGAATGGGGCAGAACAAAATGGGCCTCAGCATCAGCGGTGCTTGTTCTTTTGTCAGGGTCATATCGTCCGGCATAAAGAGAACTGCCAACTTCTGATCCATCGGAGCTCATCTCCTTTCAATTCTACTCTCTATTAACGACATTATAGCAAAGATGCCTGAAAAATCCACCGTTTCTCACAAAAAAAACAAAAAATTTTTGATTTGGCGGCTTTACTTTTGCATTTTCAAAATTTCGTTTCAAAAGACTGCATTTTAGGTTGAATTCGCAATATTTTTGCGGTACAATGATAAAACTTTCGCATGGAGGAGGTGCTGTCATGCTGAATATCGTGCTCGTCGAGCCGGAGATCCCGCAAAACTGCGGCAATATCGCGCGCACCTGCGCGGCGACGGGGGCGCATCTGCATCTCATCAAGCCCCTCGGGTTCGACATTTCCGACCGCGCCGTCAAGCGCGCGGGGCTGGACTACTGGTACCTTGTGGATATCAGCGTGTACGAAAATTTAGCCGACCTTTTTGCAAAGCATCCCGAGGCGGAACGCGACTGCTGGCTCGCCACGACCAAGGCTCCGCAGGACTACTGCCAGGCGGAATTCAAGGACGGCTGCTGGCTCTTTTTCGGAAAGGAGACCGCGGGCCTGCCGGAGCCTTTCCGCGTGGCGCACTATGAGCGCTGCATCCGCCTTCCGATGCGGAAGGAGGCGCGCAGCCTGAATCTATCGAACTCCGTGGCGATCCTGACGTATGAAGCGCTGCGGCAGACGGGCTTTCCCGGTCTCAAGCACGAGGGGGAAATGCTGGAAAAGGAGTAAATCCCAAATTCGTTTTAACTGCGTAACCAAATCGTATGTGTATATTATGAGGAGGAAACAACATGAATTATAACAAGAAGACTGTTCTCGATGTGGACGTGAGCGGCAAGAAGGTGCTGCTGCGCTGCGATTTCAACGTGCCTCAGGACAAGGAGACCGGCGAGATCACCTCGGATAAGCGCATCGTGGCCGCGCTGCCGACCATCCGGTATCTGCTCGACCACGGCGCGGCGGTCATCGCCTGCTCCCACCTCGGCAAGCCCGAGGCCAAGTTTGACAAGTGGGTGAAAAAGCAGACCGAAAAGGGCAAGGACCCCGCGACGCTGACCGAGGAGAAGTGGAAAAAGTCCCTCGACAAGCTGACGCTTGCGCCCGTCGCCAAGCGCCTGTCCGAGCTTTTGGGCAAGGATGTCATCTTCGCGCACGACGTCGTCGGTGAGGACGCCAAGGCCAAGGCCGCGGCGCTCAAGGGCGGCGAGATCATGCTGCTCGAGAACACCCGCTTTGAAAAGGGCGAGACGAAAAATGACCCTGATTTTGCCAAGAGACTGGCCTCTCTGGCAGAGGTTTA
>OMGH01001862.1_pt1 | contig 11593 bp, 8 predicted proteins | sample 1645841 | NCBI WGS metagenome assembly OMGH01 (sample SAMN00849584, study PRJEB25192) | human gut metagenome
CAGGAATCGCGCCGGGAACTGTACGATGCCTTGAAACGGCTGAGTTAGAAAAGGTTTATCGAGCAATGTAGTGTCTACCATCGCTTGTACCCAGCGGGAAAACTCGCGGTCGCCATCGTGTTTTTTGGCATTCTCAATTTGAGCTTGAATCGGTGCTTTCTGTTTTGCTAATTCCTCTTCTGTAATAGGGAAACGTTTTAGGCGTTCGATCTCTTCGAAAATCTGTTTCAACCCTTGCGGATGTCCAGTCGGTTCAACGGTTGCAAATAAACCAAGAGCCGTAGTTTGCGTACCGATGTCAGATTTTCTTGGCATTACCGCTGAAACGCCTTTCGGTAATACTTCCGATTGGTTGCGTAAACGTTGCACAATGCTAGCAAGTGCCAAACGATCTAACAAGCGTTGATAACGTCCATCATCCGTTTGAGCACGGCTCGCACCATCGTCAAAACGCAAAATATAAGCCACTTGGCTTACACTACTACGTGGGTCTTGCAGTTTGTTGATCTGTAAACGATCCGTCAAGGTTGGGTTTAAATAATCCCGCACAGGCGTGTTTTTCTTCTCTACTTTGCCAAAATAGCGGTCGATTTCTTCCTTCGCTTTGCTAGGATCCACATCACCCACCACCAACAAATTCATATTGTTTGGTGCGTACCACGTTTGGTAGAACTGCTGTAACTGGGTGGCAGGCATTGAGTTGATGCTCTGCTCTGTGCCAATCACGCGATGGCGGGCATAACGCGAATTCGCACGTACGGAGGCGGTACGTTGTTCGTTCATCGTTGCCCCAACGCTTAAACCTTGGCGCCACTCTTCTAAGATAATTTTGCGTTCATCATCCAAATCTGCTTGGGTTAATTTCGCCCCAAACAGTATTTGCGACAAAGCATCAAAACTTTTCGACAGCCCTGCCGTGTTCGGTGGGGTCATCATATAAGTGGTGCTATCGGAAGTAGTTACCGCATTATAGTTTTTACCACGTACCCATTTTTGTTCATGTAAATAGGGCATCAAGCCGTTCGGGTGAGCGTTTGTACCACGGAAAACAAGGCGCTCAACCATATGTGCCACACCCGCCTGATCGTCATTTTCATCGACTGATCCTGCATTCACCCGCATTCTGATTTCGATATGCCCTTTTTCATCGTGCAGGGGAAGAATGGTGTATTTCAAACCATTATCTAATTGACCTTGAACGGGAGCAGATTTTTCCGCCACCGCAAAATTGGCTGCCACTAACAGGGCAAGTGTTGTCAGAGCAAAACGCATGATTTTTCCTTATGTTTTTGCCTAAAAAGAAAAGCTCCTCGCTTCATTTTGCTACTTGCAAATAAAACGAGAAGGAATGTAAGCGGTGGAATTTTAGCAGAAATTTGCAAATGCTTTGAGAAATTTCACCGCTTGTTGAGGATTATCAGTTATAGGTTGCCCCTAACCAGAAGTTGCACTCCATTTTGTATGTTGTATAAAGATTTGGTAGATGGTGTTCATTTAAGACTTGAACATAGAGAAGAATTTATGAGCCAGCTTATAGCTGAAGTTGCCGGATATATTGAGAAGGCAGGAATTAAAGCTACAATAGATGGACGTGTAAAACATTATTTCAGTATTTATAAGAAGATGGTTAACCAGCACAAAACATTAGACCAGATTTATGATGTTTTTGCCATTCGTATTATTGTTGACACAGTAATGGAATGTTATGGTGCATTGGGCGTTATCCACGAGAAATATACTCCTGTACCGGGAAGATTTAAGGATTATATTGCGATGCCTAAGCAGAATATGTACCAGTCACTTCATACAACATTAATCGGACCTAACGGTCAGCCCTTTGAAATCCAGATTCGTACAATGGAAATGCACAAAACAGCAGAATATGGTATCGCCGCCCATTGGAAATACAAAGAAAACATAACAGGTGAAGGTGACAATGAGGAACAGAAGATTAGTTGGTTAAGACAGATTCTTGAATGGCAGAGAGACTTGTCTGATAATCACGAGTTCCTTAACCTTCTCAAAGATGACCTTAATATGTTCTCTGAGAATGTATATTGCTTCACACCTAATGGAGACCTTAAGAGTCTACCTAATGGTTCAACACCAATTGATTTTGCTTACAGTATTCATAGTGCAGTAGGTAACAAGATGGTTGGTGCCAGAGTAAACGGAAAGATGGTAAATATTGATTATAAGATTCAGAACGGTGATCAGGTAGAAGTTGTAACATCTAACAATTCTAACGGACCAAGTATGGACTGGCTTAAGATTGTTAAAAGTACACAGGCAAAGAACAAGATTAATCAATGGTTTAAGTTACAGAATAAAGAAGAAAATATTATTAAAGGTAAGGAACTTATAGATAAATATTGTAAGTCTAAAGGCATTGTATTGCAGGATATTTTAAAACCTGAATATATGGAAAAAGTAAGACTTAAATATAGCTATAAGGATTGGAACTCTTTAGTTGCATCCGTAGGTCACGGTGGACTTAAAGAAGGACAGATTGTAAATAAGCTTGTTGAGGAATACAACAAGACACATAGAAAAGAAATAACAGATCAGGATGTTCTTAATTCAACAATAGGCGAAAAGGCTGAAAATAAGACACATACATCAAAGAGTGGAATTATTGTCGAAGGTATGGATGATGTGGCAGTTAGATTTTCTAAATGCTGTAGCCCTGTTCCCGGTGACGAAATTATTGGTTTTGTTACAAGAGGACGTGGTGTGTCGATTCATAGAACAGACTGTATTAATATAATTAATCTCCCTGATTTTGAAAGAGGAAGACTTATTGAGGCAAGCTGGGCTGCTGATGAAGGAAAGCAGGACGGCAAATATATGACAGAGATTGTTATATATGCTCACAACAGAGTAGGTATTTTAACAGACCTTTCTAAAATATTTACAGAGAAAAACATTGATGTTAACAGTATTAACAGTAGAACAAGTAAGTCTGAAATAGCCACAATATCTATGTCATTTGCAATTCAGGGAACTGAGGAGCTTAACAGTCTTATTTCAAGAATAAGACAGATTGACAGCATTATTGATATTGAAAGAACAACAGGCTGACAATTTTAAATAAAAGATCAAAACATTAACAGATATGTACAGAAATGAATATGAAATGGAGAATATATGGGAAAGATTGAAATTAGAAATCTTTTAGTTAGCGAGTGCTACACTAATTGTTATTTATGTAAAAATAAAGAAACAGGCGAAGGATTTATAGTTGATCCGGGTGAAAATGAACTTAAAATTTCCGTAAATATTTCAAAAATGGAAATGAAACCTGTAGCAATTATTTTAACACACGGTCATTATGACCACATTGGTGCCGTAAATGCTTTAAAGGAAAGATACGGAATTAAGGTTTATGTGTCTGAAGCTGAAAAAGAGTTAATTGGAGATAAAAAAATGAATCTTTCTTCATATTTTGATTCACCAATGACAATTGAAGCAGATGAGTTCCTTAAAGATGGACAGAAGATTACATTGGCAGGAATTAATATGACATTTATTGCAACACCGGGACATACACCAGGCAGTGGATGTTATTATTTGGAAGACAATGAAATCTTATTTAGCGGTGATACATTATTCCACGGAAGCAGAGGAAGAACAGATTTTCCGGGTGGAAGCGAATCTGAAATAATGAAATCAATTAGAGAAAAATTATTAAAGAAACTTCCTGATGAAACAGCAGTTTTACCGGGACATAATGACAGCACAACAATAGGAACAGAGAAGGTATATTATTAATGATTGATATTCAGATAGTACCGGAAGAATTTCAATATGATGTACAATCCATGGTTCAGGCTTTTTATATGGGACATCCATTTAAGATTAACAGTCAGGTTCAGGATTACTATAGAATTTTAAAAGTTGTTTATGAAGAAAATAGAATAAATATAATATTGTCAGACAATGAAAAAAAGCTTTTTGAAGAACATTATGAAATAGACTGCAGTGGTATTGTTAACCACTGCAATTTATCTAAAACTCATAGAACAGAGTTAAAGAATGTTTTAAAAAAGCTTTTGTACAGTGTTATGTCAAAGGATACAGGCAAGGAATTGCCTTGGGGCAATCTGACGGGAATACGACCTGCCAAAATTCCAGGAATGTTGTTTGAACAGGGAATGGATGAAGAGCAGGTCCGAAAGACAATGAAGGAAACTTATTTGATTTCAGATGAAAAGCTTAACCTTGCAATTGACATTTCAAGAAGGGAAAGCAGAATATTATCAGATATTAATTATAAAGAAGGATACAGTCTTTATGTTGGAATTCCTTTTTGCCCAACTACATGCCTTTATTGTTCGTTTACATCTTATCCTATATCAATGTACAAGGATAAGGTTGACAGTTATGTAGACAGCGTCATAAAAGAGATTAAATTCTTAGGTGAGCAATTAAAAGGTCGTGAACTTAACACGGTATATATTGGAGGAGGAACTCCTACAACATTGGAACCTGATCAGATGGATAGGTTGATTACAAGTCTTAAGGAGAATTTTGATTTTAGCACAGTAAGAGAGTTTACTGTTGAAGCGGGACGACCTGACAGTATTACTGAAGAAAAGCTTAAAACATTAAAGAAACATAATGTTTCAAGAATTTCAATTAATCCCCAGACGATGAATCAGGAAACTTTAGATATTATTGGAAGACAACATACTGTAGAACAGGTTAAGGAAGCGTTTAAGCTTGCAAGACAGTGTGGCTTTAATAATATAAATATGGACTTTATTCTTGGACTTCCACAAGAAGATGAAAAAATGGTAAGATATTCTATGGAAGAGGCAAAGAAACTTAGTCCGGAAGGAATAACCGTACATTCTCTTGCGTTAAAGAGAGCAGCACGTCTAAATATTATGAAAGATAAATATTCTGACATGCATATGGAAAATAGTTCTGAACTTATGAAAGTTACAGAAAAGTATTCAGAAGAGATGAATATGAAACCTTATTATCTATATAGACAGAAGAATATGGCAGGTAATCAGGAAAATGTAGGATATTCTATTGAAGGTTGTGAAGGCCTTTACAATATTCTTATGATGGGTGACTTTCAGGATGTATGGGCCGTTGGAGCAGGAGCGGTTACTAAGCTTTTGTCACCGGATAGAAAAGAGGGCAAAAGAATAGATACTGTAAAGAATGTAGACCAATATATTGAAAGAATTGACGAAATGATTGAAAGAAAAAGAAAATACTTTCAATCTATGGGTTGTTAAAAATAAAAAACAATAGTAAAATTTATGGTTGTGAGAAAAATAATAAGGAGACATAGAAAATGGCATTAAGCAAGAAACCTGTTACAGGAATGAAAGATATTCTTCCTGAAGAGATGAAAATAAGAAATTATGTGCAGAATGTAATTAAAGATACATATAAGGCTTTCGGTTTTACACAGATTGAAACACCTTGTGTAGAAAATATTTCTAACCTTACTAATAAGCAGGGTGGAGAAAACGAAAAGTTAATTTTTAAGATTTTAAAAAGAGGCGAGAAGCTTAATCTTGAAACAGCACAGACAGATATGGATGTTGTTGACAACGGGTTAAGATATGACTTAACAGTTCCTCTTGTAAGATATTATTCAAATAATGCCAATAACTTGCCATCACCTTTTAAGGCTTTACAGATGGGGAGTGTTTGGAGAGCTGACAGACCACAGAGAGGTCGTTACCGTCAGTTTATGCAGTGTGATATTGATATTCTTGGAGACCCAAGTAACCTGGCAGAAATCGAATTGATTCTTGCAACTACAACAACACTTGGAAAGCTTGGATTTAAGAATTTTCAGATTAGAATTAACGAGAGAAGAATATTAAAGGCTATGGCTGCTTACAGTGGTTTCCCTGAAGAAAGCTATGACAGCGTATTTATTATTCTTGACAAGATGGACAAGATTGGTCTTGAAGGAGTTAAGGAAGAACTTATTAAATATGAATTTTCTGAAGAATCAGTAAATAAGTACGTTTCTTTATTTAAAGAAATTGAACAGCAGGCTAATCCTATTGATTATTTGGCTGAAAAGCTTGGTGATTATATGGAAGATGATGTTAAGCAGTGGATGAACGAGATTATTGAAAGCGTTAAGGCTACTAAGTCATCTGATTTTGAAATTATATTTGATCCTACTTTAGTTAGAGGTATGTCATATTATACAGGAACAATTTTTGAAATTGCAATTCCTGAATTTGGTGGAAGCTGCGGTGGCGGCGGAAGATACAATAAGATGGTTGGAAAATTCATTGGACATGATGTTCCTGCCTGTGGTTTTTCAATTGGTTTTGAACGTATTGTTTTATTATTAATGGAACAGGGCTTTAAGATTCCTGAAGAATACAATAAGGTTGCTTATCTTATTGAAAAAGGTGTTAAGGAAGATGCACTTTGTGATGTTATTGCACAGGCTCAGGAAGAAAGAAAGAATGGCACTCAGGTTCTTGTAACAAGAATGAATAAGAATAAAAAGTTCCAGAAAGAACAGTTAAAAGAGCAGGGTTATGAAGAATTCAAAGAATTCTATAAGAACCCATTAAAATAATATATTTTATTTCACAGTGGATGAATTAGGAGGAAGAATTATGGCAGAGTCAATGCAGGGACTTCATAGAAGTCACAGATGTACAGAAGTATCTAATAAGAATATTGGTGAAACTGTAACTGTAATGGGATGGGTCCAGAAAAGAAGAAATTTAGGAAGCTTGATTTTTATAGATTTAAGAGATCGTTCAGGTCTTTTACAGTTAGTTTTTGATGAAAACAATGGTGAAGTTTTTGAAAAAGCTAAAAATCTTAGAAGCGAATTTGTTATTGCAGCAGAAGGTGTTGTTAGACAGCGTAGTGGTGCAGTTAATGAAAATATGGCAACAGGTGATATTGAAGTAACTGTAAACACACTTAGAATTTTATCAGAAGCTGAAACACCTCCATTCCCTGTTGAAGAAGATGCTAATACTAGAGAAGAGTTAAGATTAAAATATAGATACCTTGATTTAAGAAAGCCTCATCTTCAGAGAAATCTTAAGATGAGAAGTGATATTACAACTTTTATTAGAAAGTTTATGTCAAATGAAGGATTTATTGAAATTGAAACTCCAACATTATGTAAGAGTACACCTGAAGGTGCGAGAGATTATTTAGTACCTAGTAGAGTACATCCGGGATGCTTCTATGCATTACCACAGTCTCCACAGTTATATAAGCAGTTGCTTATGTGCTCAGGTTTTGACAGATATATTCAGATTGCAAAATGTTACAGAGATGAAGATTTAAGAGCTGACAGACAGCCTGAATTTACACAGGTTGATATGGAACTTTCTTTTGTAGATGTTGATGATGTAATCGATGTTAATGAAAGATTATTAAAGGCATTATTTAAAGAAATTCTTGATGTTGATGTTCAGTTACCAATTCAGAGAATGACATGGATTGAAGCTATGAACAGATATGGTTCAGATAAGCCTGATACACGTTTTGGAATGGAACTTATTGACGTAACAGACGTTGTTAAAGGTTGTGGCTTTGGTGTATTTACAGGAGCAATCGAAAACGGTGGTTCTGTAAGAGGTCTTAATGTTAAGGGACAGGGCGCAATGCCAAGAAAGAAGATTGATAAGTTAGTTGATTCAGCAAAGGGCAACGGAGCAAAAGGTCTTGCATATATTGCAATGCATGAAGATGGAACAATTAAGTCATCATTTGCTAAGTTTATGACAGATGAGGAAATGGATAACCTTATTAAGGCTATGGATGGTCAGCCAGGCGATTTATTAGTATTTGCTGCTGACAAAAACAAGATTGTTTGGAACGTTCTTGGTGCACTTAGATTAGAATTAGCTGAACAGTTAGATTTAATTGATAAGAGCAAATTTAACTTCTTATGGGTAGTAGAATTCCCACAGTTTGAATGGTCAGATGAACAGAACAGATTCCTTGCAATGCATCATCCATTTACAATGCCTATGGATGAAGACTTGGATTATATTGAATCTGATCCGGGCAGAGTTAGGGCAAAGGCTTACGATATCGTACTTAATGGTTCAGAAATCGGTGGCGGCAGTGTTAGAATCCATCAGGCAGACGTTCAGGAAAGAATGCTTAAAGCATTAGGTTTTACAACAGAAGCAGCTCACGAACAGTTTGGATTCTTATTAGATGCATTTAAGTATGGTGTTCCACCACACGCAGGACTTGCATACGGACTTGACAGACTTGTAATGCATATGACAGGTGAAGACAACATTCGTGAAGTAATTGCATTCCCTAAGGTTAAAGATGCATCATGCTTAATGACAGAAGCACCAACAGCTGTAGATGAAAAACAGTTAGAAGAATTATCAATTGAAACAATTGATGTTGAAGAAGAAAAATAAATAATGAGAGATGTGAAGAAATAGAAACGATTATAGGAATATATAATAGTTGGCAAGGATTCACATAGCTTAATACAAAGATAAAAGGCTGCTCAGTTGGGCAGCCTTTTGTGATGCTAGTTTAATCTTAGTCGTCTTATTTGCTCTTGCATACTGCCAACGTAGTTTGAAAGCTCATTGTATTTGTTGTTTAATTTCTCAACATCTCTTTTTAAGATATTGTAGTTGTATACAAGTTCTTTGTATGAATTTGAAGTAGATGAGGCGTTATAAGCTTTATAATTGTTAGTAGTGTTGTTGTTAGGCAGATTATTCAGAGAAAGATTAATTTCCTGCTTACAAACCACATTAAAATTCAAGTCGATTTCATAAAGTGCATTGTCAGTTGTAACAAAAATGCAATTATTATGTACAAAAGCAGAGATATGATTTGAGCCGGATATGTTTTCGACAATACAATGTTTCTCGGTAAGATTGTCTGAACAAACTCCCATAAGTGAATTATCCAAATAAAAAACATATAATTTATTGTTGAAAACAAGTGTTGCACAAGATGTTTTAAGGCAAAGAACTTCTTGAAAACTATTTTGTGTTACTTGGGTAAGGACGAATGAATTATCTACAGAGTAGTAGGAAACAAGTGGAGAATTGACTGAATAAACATTAAAGTCTTTTTTGAAATCTTTAAAAACATAGCCCTTTGAAAAAACACGACCGTTGGCTATCAGGTAAGATTTGATTTGCCGTGCTGACTGCTCGAAAATCATTGGTTGGCCGTTTTCTAATTCTATAATATGATACATAAAAACCTCCCACATTAGTTGCTATAAAAATCATATAACAAAATATGCAGGAGGTTTAAAAATTATTTCATAAAACGTTAGGTTTAAAGCACTATTATATGTACAAAATGAATTAAACCTAAAAAGCTATTTATTATAAAAGGATTAGATTTAAAGTATTATTCGCTATACAAATCAATTACATCTAAAGCGCTATCCACAATATGAATAGGAATATCCTTTAAAGAATCATTTGGATATTTTAAATCAGGAATGCAGATAACAGGAATGCCGGCTGCGTGTGCGGCTCGGATTCCGTTTTCTGAATCCTCAAAAATAACAGCTTCATCTTTGTTAAAAGGTGTCTTCCCAAGGGCTTTTAAGAAAATTTCCGGATTAGGTTTTGAATTTTTTACCTGGTCTCCGCCAATAATATGTTTAAAATAATCACGAATACCGGCTATATTCAAATATTTTTCAACCATAGGAGTTACTGTTGAAGAGGCAACACAACAAATTGTTCCGTTTCCCTTAAAAAACTCCAATAATTCGGGAATGCCTTTCATAATTTCCAAACCGTTTTCTTCAACATCCTTTGCAACTAATTCACGAGTTTCCTTAAATATCTGTTCGGTAGAAAAATCTTCGCCAAAGATTTTCTTGTGAACTTCTTTAACAGAAGCAAATGAGAGTCCTAATGTTTGGGTAAAATCTTCAATTCTTGAAGGATAGCCATATTTCTTATGAACCATGCTTTCAAACTTGAAAAACTGACGCTCAGTATTAAAAATCAATCCATCCATATCAAAAATTGCAACTTTTGGAATGTTCATAATAAAATTCTCCTTAGTATTTGGCTTTAAAGCTATTTAATAAGATTGCTTATAAAAAATAATAATAGTGCTGTGCATAGCAACTATTAATTACTAGTTTAAAATATCATATATGTTTGAAAAATCAAGAGAGGGAAAAGAAAATATTTTATAAAAATTTGATTTTGAAAGAAATAAATGAATAAATATAAGTAAAAAGCTTGTTTTTTGACTTTCTTAATAGAAATAATTGTGGTAAACTTATGTTTGATAAATGTTTGACAATATACAGGAGGTACAAAATGTTTTCATTTGACGAAATTAAGAATGCAGATATTGAAATAGCAGAAGCTATGCAGGACGAAATGGACAGACAGCAGAGCCATTTGGAGCTTATTGCATCTGAAAATATAGTAAGCAAAGCAGTAATGGCAGCTATGGGAAGTCATTTAACAAATAAATATGCAGAAGGTTATCCGGGAAAGAGATACTACGGCGGATGTGAATATGTTGACGTTGTAGAAGAACTTGCAAGAGAAAGAGCAAAGAAATTATTTGGATGCACATATGCTAATGTACAGCCACATTCAGGTGCACAGGCTAACTTAGCAGCATTCTTTGCTATGGTAGAGCCGGGAGATACCGTTATGGGAATGAGTCTTGACTGCGGCGGACATTTATCACACGGTTCACCGGTTAATATTTCAGGTAAGTATTTCCACATCGTACCTTACGGTGTAACCGCAGAAGGCTTTATCGACTATGATGAAGTATTAAGAATCGCAAAAGAGTGCAAGCCGAAGATGATTATTGCAGGTGCAAGTGCATATGCAAGGGTTATCGACTTTAAGAAGTTCAGAGAAATCTGTGATGAAGTCGGTGCATATTTAATGGTAGATATGGCACACATCGCCGGTCTTGTAGCAGGCGGTGCACATCCAAGCCCGATTCCGTATGCAGACGTTGTTACAACAACAACCCATAAGACACTGCGCGGACCAAGAGGCGGTATGATTTTAAGTTCAGCAGAAGCTGCTGAAAAGTTCAAGTTCAATAAGAGCGTATTCCCTGGTATTCAGGGCGGTCCGCTGATGCATGTTATCGCAGGTAAGGCAGTCTGCTTAAAGGAAGCCTTAGACCCAAGCTTTAAGACGTATGCAGAAAATGTTGTAAAGAATGCACAGGCACTCTGCAACGGATTAATGAACAGAGGATTTGATATCGTTTCCGGCGGTACAGACAACCACTTAATGCTTGTAAACTTAATCAGTAAGGGAGTTACAGGTAAGGAAGTAGAAAAGCTCTTAGATGCAGCCAACATCACATGTAACAAGAACACGATTCCGAATGACCCGGCTTCTCCGTTTGTAACAAGCGGTATCAGACTGGGTACGGCAGCTGTTACAACAAGAGGCTTTAATGAAGCGGATATGGATATTGTAGCAGATGCAATCGCAATGCTTGTAGAAGATGTCGATGCAAATAAGGCAAAGGCTATGGAACTGGTTAAGGGATTAACAGACAAGTATCCATTATACGAATAATACATAAAAAGTAATAGAATAAAATAGAAAAGCTGCTGCTTAAAGTTCAGCGT
>OMGH01001868.1_pt1 | contig 11539 bp, 10 predicted proteins | sample 1645841 | NCBI WGS metagenome assembly OMGH01 (sample SAMN00849584, study PRJEB25192) | human gut metagenome
GGGTTTACCTTGGTGATAGCGGCAGCCGGTATTAATCTTTTCGGAGGAGTTTCCGGAGATGCAGATAAAGCGGTAGAAGCTTTTATCAATGAAACACTTGAGCATAATCCGGATGTGAAGTGTTCTCACCATGAGCATAACCACGGGGAAGGACATACATGTGGCGAGCATGGATGTGGAAGTCATAGCTGTCATTAAGAAGAATAAAAAATACAACACGAAAGGATGCGTCAAGGTAATGCAAGAATTATCGTGATACATCCTTTTGTATTTGGATTGATTTTCAAAAAGATATTTCAGGTAGGAACTTTCAGGAAAACGCTGGTTTACAGGCAGAATAATGTTATGTTAAAATTATGTAGTAATTTATCAAACATTTTGTTTAAAGGAGGTCAAATAATGAAATTGTGGAAAAAGGGAATTATACTTGGAATGGTCGTTGCACTTGCAATTGTCTGTGTCCCGGAAATGTATGTGAAAGCGGATGAAGTGCCGACTGTAAAGGCATCAGTAATCAGCAGTGCAAATCTGATTGAGGATCAGTCAGCGGTACGATCTGTTCCGGTTACGGTTAACCCGGATGAAAAGGCAAAGGATTTCTTTCGATTTACCGTGAATGAAGATTCCTGGGTGTATGTTGCAGGTTCACTTACACTGAATGATGGTAATGGAATTACAGAATGTCATGTATACCGGGATGAAGCTCGTACAAAAGAGGTGGGAGCAACCGAGTGGGGCGATGTAACTGTCCAGGTATATCCAGAACAATTTACAACTTTTCTGAAAAAGGGAACTTATTATGTAGAGACTACAACAACTAAGACACCGGGAAATTCATTATGTGATGCGAAGGTTAATACCTTTATTTCCACTATTCCGGTAAAGAAGGTTTTCACAGTATCTGTCAAGAATGACAAGAAGAAGCAGAAAGCGACAATTACCTGGAATGCGAATGTATTGGGCGAATATGCAAAACAGGCACAATATCAGCCGGGTAATATTTCGTTAACAAAAGTAAATGACAGTCATGTCTGGAAAATTTTATATGGAACAGGAAGCGGTAAATGTAAGAGCCTGAAAATCGGGAAAAATAAATTTACAGTTTCGAAAGTAAAAAAATGTACGATTATGCTGGAAGATACCAATGGATCCAGATGGTCGGTGGTTTTAAATACGGGAATTAAGTCTTCAAATAAAAAATAATAGGTCTTAATATTGGCAGGGGTTATATTTTCATAGTATAAAGGCTGCGTTTGAAAATATTCAGTCTGCTTTCCTAAAAAAGACTTTGAGAGAGTGATATCTTTCAAGGTCTTTTTTGTTTGTAAATTCAAAGAAAAAAGAGTGGGCGAGCGGAATTATGAAGCTGGCAAGAATAGAATACAGAGGAAAAGGCAGATATTGGTGAAATTTATAAGAGGATTTGTATGGAAAAGGATTAAGAGTCCCCCATCTATATAACCGGCAAAACATAATTCTTCAAATACAAGGCCACGTTCAAATTCAGCAGAACCGCAGAATCCTCCATATTCCGGTGCAGAAGTTTCTCAATTCGTTTAAGGCGGTATTTGATTGTATTGCGGTGCGTAAATAATTCATCTGCCGTATGAAGCAGGTTGCAGTTGTTTTTTAAGTATATTTCCAATGTGGACAAAAGTTGTGTGTGGTTCTGCGCATCGTAGTCGATCAGGACATCTAATTGTTTCTTTATAAAATCTTCGTACAAAGACGTTTTACTCATATCAGAAAAAAGCTGGTAAATGCCAAGCTGGTCATAGGAACAGACCTGAGATTTCAGATTCCGTTTGCGGCAGTAATTGATACATTCCGCAGCCTGTTCATAGCTGCGTTTCAAAAGTGTGATCTGTTCTATTGGCATACCAACACCAATATTGCAGACGAGATCCGGATAGGTCTCTTTAAAAAATTGAATAACGGTTTCAAATAAGGTCTGTACTTTTTCCTGATATTCTGATGGGAAAATTCCGATAATATGGGCGCTGTAGACAGAAGTGAGTAGCGGAATACAGGCATCCATAAAGGTGCGCTGTGTGAATTCCCAGATATTCCGGTTGATGGAGCGTTCCATTTCTGCGGTCTGTCCGAAATCCGGCAGTGTAAAATTCAACAGGAAAAAGCAGTTGGCACCATTGAGATCATAGTTGTTTTCTGCCGCCTGTAACTGCAGAAGGGAATCACTCTGCTGGTTTTCAAAAATAATGTTGAAAATCACATCATTGCGATTATCCTGATGAAATGTACTGTTGGAGATGGCATGTCCGATTTCCTCAAAAAAATCCACAAGTGGAAGATTCCATGGGATCGCAAACAGTGGAAAATTCTTTTTATCACAAAGTTCGATCACCGTTTTGGAGACCTTGTCAATATAATTGGGACCAATGAGCAGTAAAGCGCCTGACATATTCAGATCAATTGCTTCCATCAATAAAGTTTTCAGATCAAAATCAGCTTCCATGCTGACAAGTTTACTGATGATCAGAAGTTCTTCGCCATGTACCCACTGCGACAGTTTTAAGGATTCTGCTTTATAAACCCAGCGGATGCCGCGGTGAAGTCCACCGGTTCCGGCAATTATTTTCAATTTGGATAAAGATGAGAGTGAATAAAGATCCTTGCACTGAAACATAGTTTTCCTCCGGATGATCTGCATCGTATACAAATGCCTTTTGTTATGATTGTATAACCATGTCTGTGTAAAATCAATGATATTTTGTTTTTGCTTGTGCAAAGGTGACAAATGAAGAGAATGTTCTTTGTCCATTAGGGAAAACTTGAAGGAGAATAGAATGCAGTGCTTGAATTCCGGACAATGCTATGCTATATTAACTTCAACAAAACAAACAGCGATTAAGAACGAAGGAGTTCATGCAGTGATAACTGTGTGGACTCCTTTTTTCAGTTAATTTTTAGAAGGAGGAAATGAATTATGATGACATGGCAGATTATGATGGGAGCACAGCTTATTTCCGTATTGGTATCCGCAGGAGTGGTTGTTTCATTTATGTTAAAGAAGGAGCCGCTGGATGCCGCAGAGAAGCAGAAAGAAACGCCGGTAATCGGAAGGGTTGCCCACACAACAGCATAGAAAATACAACGCCTTTACTGCCGGAAAAACCGGCGGTAAAGAGACAGGCGTTATTTTTTTACGCTTTTATAGGGAAAAAGTAAGAAAAAAGGGAGATGAAAAGATGAGTTTACAGCAAATTTCAGTTATATTTTTTATTGCATTTTTAGTATTTGTTGGTTTGGTCGCATTCATTTCCGGAAAGCTTGGTTCAAAACAGACGAGCGGTTCGGCGGATGTGGATTATTATCTCGGCGGAAGAAGCACTCCGACCGTGGTATTAGCTTTTTCATATGTAACTTCATCGATCAGTGCGGCATGTTTTATGGGTGATCCGGGAATTATGTCGACCGTGGGATGGCCATACTACTGGGTTGTCATTGCGGTTATTCCGGGACTGATCATTCCAGCGGTATTGCTCATGCCGAAGATGAGAATGCAGGCGGAAAAGCTTGGTTCACTGACAATTCCGGAGTATCTTGGAGACCGCTATAAGAGTGATACGTTAAGACTGATCATTGCCGGTGTGATTTCTGTATTTTATGTTTTTCCACTGGTTGCCCAGTTTAAAGGGGCAGCAGTTTTGCTGGAATCTTTCACAGGAATTTCTTTTAAAGCAGGACTTGCGATCATTTCTGTAGTTATCGTATTTTATGTTATTGTCGGCGGTTTGAAATCCGTTGCATGGACAGACTTTGCACAGGGACTTCCGATGCTGGTAATATCGGTTGTATTGGTAATCCTGTCGTTAAAAGCAGTCGGTGGCTTCACCGGTCTGGAAGATAAGCTGTCTGCAATCAATCCGGATATGTTAAATATCGTACAGGCAGAGTCATCCGATGCACAGATGTCTTTATCCGGCGTGTTTGGCAACTTTGTTTTCTGGTGCATTATTTTTATCAGCCAGCCGTACCTTTGCTCCAGATTTCTGGCAATTCCAAATGTTAAGAGAAAAACAATCGGTACATTCCTGATCACAGCGTTGATCTTGAGCACGATTTACAACAGCTTTTACCTCTGTGGATTAACCGGACGTGTATTATTCCCGGATGTTGCAGCAGATTATCTGACCGTTACCATGGCAAAGGAAATGCTTCCGAAGTGGGCAGCTGCAATGATGATGATTGGTATTTTTGCCGCAATGATGTCGACAGCAACCTCCGTGTTGCTGGTTGTAGGGCAGGCGATCGGTCGTGACTTTTATTCAAAGACGATCAACAAAAACGCGACTCCGGAACAGGAAGTTCTCGTTACAAGAATTGCAGTCATTGCAGTTGCAGCTATTTGTTTCTTATTTAACTTTGTAAATCCACCGGAATTTTTAAGTGTGGTACTTTATCTGGGCTTAAGCGGAATCGGTGCATGTATCGGTGTTCCACTGTTTTCCGCAATTATTTCAAAGAAATCCACAAAGGAAGGTGCCATTGCGGCAGCAGTTACCGGTCCGGTCGCATACCTGATATTCAATTATCTGGTTGGAATCAATTACTGGTTCTCATGCCTTCTTGCAGTGGTAGTTTCCGCTATGCTTATGATCGGAATTTCGTATTTTGTAAATAAAAAAGCAGCCGTTTCTTCAACGGAATGTGTACTTGAAAGTAAATAATAAACTGATGTGATAAAACCAGGAGGGATAGATATGTCATATTATATGCACGATATTACATGGCCTGAATTTCAGGCAAAAAAGGATTCCGTCGTTATTCTGCCAATCGGTGCAACCGAGCAGCATGCGCAGCATCTGCCGCTGTGTACCGATGCAAAGATCGCAGAAAAGTTTTCTTATTATCTGGCAAAGGAACTGGACGGAATTATCATGCCAACACTGTGTTATGGTTATAAATCAAAGCCGCTGAGCGGTGGCGGACCACTGTTTCCGGGAACCATTGACTTAAACGGCAAAACCGTCATTGATCTGGTGTATGATGTGCTCATGGAGCTGGTAAGAGATGGATTTACAAAGATTTTTATCATGAACGCCCATTTTGAAAATGAAGCGTTTGTTGTGGAGGCAATGGATCTTGTCAACCGTGAAACAAACGGGGCTGCCACCATCGTAGAGTCGAACTGGTGGGACCCGATGCCGGAGGATGTCATTGATAAAGTATTTGATGAGGTTCCGTTCCCGGGATGGGCATTTGAACATGCAGCAGTTACAGAAACTTCCCTTATGATGTATTTTACACCGGAACTTGTGCATTTTGAACGTGCAGTAGAAGCACCACCAACCGTTGCACTGCCGTATTTCCGTTATCCACTGAAAAAGGATGATGTTCCGGAAAGCGGGGCACTGGCAAGCAGCGTATCTTCAAGCGCAGCGCGGGGAAAAATCATTGTGGACAGCGTCATTCCAGAGTTGGTTAAAATTTGCCAGAAGGAATTTCATTTATCATAGAAGTAGTGGAGGCATCATATGAAAATATTTCGTAATGCACGGTTAAAGGGCGATAAAACAGTAAAGGATATTTATGTAGAAGATGGAAAGATCATAAAGATCAGCGATAAACCGGATATACCAGAAGGAGCGGAGAGTGTTGATGTGGAAGGCAAACTGGTGATTCCGCCATATGTCGATCCGCACCTGCATCTGGACTATGTGTTTACGGCAAGTATGGGCGAACAGAACGGAACCGGCACGCTGTTTGAGGGAATCCAAAGATGGAGCGAGTCCAAAGGAAACAGGACTGTGGAGCAGATGAAAGAGCGTATTTACAGTGGTATCCGCAAGGAAATGCTTCATGGTGTGCAGGCAATCCGGACACATATTGATGTGACCGATCCGACCTTTACCGGTTTAAAGGCGGCGCTCGAAGTCCGGGAAGAAGTGAAAGATATTCTGGATCTGCAGATTGTCGCATTCCCGCAGGAAGGAATGTATGCTTATAAGGGCGGAGATGAGCTGGTTGAAGAAGGGTTAAAAATGGGTGCCGACTGCGTTGGCGCGATTCCGCATTTTGAGCTGGCAAGGGAATTTGGCGAAAAATCCATTCACAAAGTAGTGGAACTGGCTGTGAAATACGATAAGCTCATTGATGTGCACTGTGATGAGACCGATGATACACAGAGCCGTTTTCTGGAACTTTTGAATGCGCTTGCGCTGATGGAAGGCATTGGAACGAAAACAACAGCAAGCCACACCTGTTCGTTTGGTTCTGCGGACAACAGCTATGCATTCCGGATGATGAGTCTGTTTAAAAAATCCGGCATCAACTTTATTTCCTGTCCGACTGAAAATATTTATCTGGAGGGGCGGCAGGACAGCTATCCGAAACGCCGCGGGCTTACAAGGGTTAAGGAGTTAAATGACAATGGCATCAATGTCTGCTTTGCACAGGATTCCATGTCAGATCCATGGTATCCACTTGGAAATGGAAACATGATGATGATCCTCGATCATGGGATTCATATTGCGCAGATGATGTCACCGGAAGAGATCGTCAATGATCTGGATCTTGTGACAACAAATGGTGCCATTACCATGAATATTACAGACCATTACGGAATCGAGGAAGGAAAGCCTGCAAACTTCATCGTGCTGGATGCAAAGTCTGAGTTTGAAGCAATTTGTGAGAGAGCCGGAATAGTGGCATCTGTCAGGAACGGGGAGTTTCTGTTCCGGAAAGTTCCTGCGCAGGTTACAGGCGCGATTGATCTGTTAAAGTAAAATGAATTTGTAAAAGGTGCTGCAAGTTTTTTGCAGTGCCTTTTTAATGTCTTTAAAAAATACTACAAAACCGATTGACATACTAGGAATATAGGGATATAATACAAAACATAAAAATGAAAGGAGACATGACAAGATGAGAAACGTAACGACTTTAAACAACATGTGTATGTGCTGTCGAATGCTGTACTCCCAGGCAGATCATATGGCCGGGTGTCTGGCTCGTTTGTCATGCACCTGTATGCAATAATTTGTTAAGACAGATTAGTGTAAGCCATCGCCTGGGAGTAACATCCGGGCTTTTTCTTTGCAAGAGGAAAGGAACCCAGAAGAAAAGTGAGCTTACAATATACAGAAAAAAGAAAGAAAATGAGGATTGGGAATATGAAAAAGAATTTTTTGAAAAAGTTAGTAACAGGTATTCTGGCGGCAACCCTGGGAGTTACAGCTCTGGCAGGTTGCGGATCAGCCAAGACAGCGGATAAGGGAGATAAAGTTTATCGTACACTTGATGAAATCAAAGACAGTGGCGAGATCAACATCGGTGTTTTCTCCGACAAAAACCCATTCGGCTATGTAGATGATAACGGTGATTATCAGGGATATGATGTTTACTTTGCAGACCGGATCGGAAAAGATCTTGGGGTAAAAATCAACTATGTATCCACCGAGGCAGCAAACCGTGTCGAGTATTTACAGACCGGAAAGGTAGATATCATTCTTGCAAACTTTACCGTAACCGATGAGCGTGCAGAAAAAGTAGATTTCGCACTTCCATATATGAATGTAGGACTCGGCGTAGTATCCCATAAAGATCATGTGATCAAAAGTCTCGATGAGATCGGGGCAGATGATCAGGTAATTGTAATTTCCGGAACTACAGCGGAAACTTATCTGGAAAAGAATAATCCGGATATCAAACTTCAGAAGTTTGATACCTATGCCGCAGCTAAAACTGCTTTTGAGAACGGAACCGGAGTTGCATGGGCAAACGACAACACAGAGGTTATTGCTTATGCACAGGAGAATGAAGGTTATGTGGTAGGAATTCCTTCACTTGGCAGTCAGGACAGCATTGCGCCGGCAGTTTCCAAAGGAAACAGCACATTGCTTGACTGGCTTAACAGCGAGATCAAGAGTCTTGGCAAGGAGAATTTCTTCCATGCAGATTATGAAGCAACACTGGCAGACACATACGGTGCAGATTATGAGGACACACTGGTAATTGAAGGTGGCGGAGACGCAGCAGAGGCTGATACATCCGCAACGGAAACAGGAAAATTAGACATTACACCGGGAAACGGAGAGACCATTAAAGTAGCAGCATCCCCGATTCCGCATGCAGAGATTTTAGCAAAAGCAGCAGATATTTTAAAGGATTACGGATATGATCTTGAAGTAACGGAATTTGATGATTATGTACAGCCAAACTTTGTTGTAGAGTCCGGCGAATTTGATGCAAACTATGTAGAGCATTTACCATATTTAAAGAGCTTTAACAAAGAGCAGGGAACCCATCTCGTAGATGCGGGTGACATCCACTATGAGCCGTTTGGCATTTATCCGGGAACCAAAAGCAAACTTGAGGACGTTGCAGACGGAGACCGTATTGCGATTCCAAACGATACCACAAACGAAGCGAGAGCACTCCTGTTACTGCAGGACAACGGCCTGATCAAATTAAAGGACGAAACAAGTCTTACCGCAACCGTAAATGACATTGCAGAAAATCCGCACAATCTTGAGTTTGTAGAGCTTGAGGCAGCACAGGTTGCAAGAGTTGTAAACGAAGTCCAGTATGTAGTATTAAACGGAAATTATGCACTTGAGGCAGGATATTCTGTAGGAAAAGATGCCATCGCATACGAGGCAAACGATTCCATCGCGGCAAAGACATATGTAAACATCATTGCCGTAGAGAAAGGAAACGAAAACAGCGATAAGATCAAAGCACTTGTTACAGTACTCAGATCCGATGAGATCAAGAAATTTATTGATGATACTTATGACGGTGCAGTTATTTTCTACGAAAAATAAACATGGAAAGGGAAGGAGGGTGAAATTCCCTCCTTCGTCACTGGTGAAAACATGAGCGAAATTGAAATCAGAAATCTGACAAAAACATTTGACATAAAAGGACGCAAGGTTCATGCGTTAAAAAATATCAGCCTTTCCATCGAACAGGGAGATATTTTCGGAATCATCGGAATGTCCGGAGCCGGAAAAAGTACGCTGGTGCGTTCCATTAATTATCTCGAAAAACCGACAGAAGGACAGGTACTGATCAATGGTGTGGATCTGGCAGATCTGACCGAAAAGCAGCTTCGTAAAAAGCGGAGCGAGATCGGCATGATCTTTCAGAATTTTAATCTTCTGGAGCAGAAAAATGTTCTGGACAATATCTGCTTTCCTCTTGGGATTGCAGGCTTAAAGAAGAGAGAGGCAAGAAAGCGTGCCGCGGAACTTTTAAAAACGGTTAATCTTGAAGAAAAAGCAAAGGCATACCCATCACAGCTGTCCGGTGGACAGAAGCAGCGTGTAGCCATTGCAAGAGCGCTGGCAACCAATCCGAAGATTCTGTTGTGTGATGAGGCAACCAGTGCGCTGGACCCACAGACCACTGCAGCAATTTTAAAGCTGTTGAAAGAGATTAACGAAACACTTGGAATTACCATTATTATCATTACACACCAGATGTCGGTTGTGACGGAGATCTGTAAGCGTGTTGCGATTATAGACAGCGGAAATCTGGTGGAAGAAGGGCTTGTAGGAAAAATCTTTGAAAATCCGCAGTCCGATGCGGCAAAGGAACTGATATCCGGTAAAGAGATCCGTTATACACCGGTACAGAATCTGGATGCCGAGCGGAAGATAAGGATTGTATTTCAGGAGAATTCCGCATTTGAGCCGGTGATTTCGAATATAATTTTAAAATACCAGGTTCCGGTCAATATTTTAAAAGCAGACACCAAAAATGTGAGCGGCAAAGCGGTCGGGGAAATGATTCTTGGTCTGCCGACAGGAAAAGAAACACAGGATGAAATCATTGCGCATCTGAAGGAGCGCGGACTGACTGTGACGGAGGTGACAGAAAATGTTGGATGAGAAAGTAATACAAATGATTGCAGAAGGTATCAGAGATACCTTGTATATGACTCTGCTTTCGACTATTATAGGATATGTGATCGGATTGCCGTTTGGAATTCTGCTTCATGTCACAAGTGAAAAGGGACTGCATCCGAACCGGATTATTTACCGGATCGGAGATTTTATCTGCAATATCATCCGCAGCATCCCGTTTCTGATTCTGCTGATCCTGCTCATTCCGTTTACACGGCTTATTGTAGGAAAAAGCTATGGATCAACAGCAACCATCGTACCTCTTGTTATCTGTGCAGCACCATACATTGCCAGAGTGGTGGAATCGTCTTTAAACGAGGTGGATGCAGGAGTCATTGAGGCGGCAAAAGCCATGGGTGCAAGCAATACCCAGATTATCTTTAAAGTGCTTCTTGTCGAGGCAAGAACATCTCTTATAAACGGAGCAACGATCACGACGGGACTGCTCCTTGGATATTCCGCAATGTCAGGAACCGTTGGCGGCGGCGGACTCGGAGATATCGCCGTACGGTACGGTTATTACCGCTGGCAGACCGATATTATGGTTGTCACGGTTGTGCTGCTGATTATTATTTTCCAGATTATCCAGAATCTCGGAACACGGTTGTCCGTTCGATTAGATCATAGAAAGCGTTAGGATGCGATAGCATGAATTTTAATGTAATATTTGATTATATGCCGATGTATACAAAGGCATTTTTGCTGACAATAAAGATAGGATGGATCGGAATTGCATTGTCCGTAGGAATTGGAATTGTTGCAGCATTTATTCTGCATTTTAAGATCCCGGTTCTCTCACCGATTATCAAAGCGTATGTGGAACTGTTTCGTAACACACCGCTTCTGGTGCAGCTGTTTTTTATCTATTTCGGACTTCCGAAAATCGGAATTTCCATATCCGCGGATGTGTGCGGAGCGGTGGGACTTGGACTTCTGGGCGGAAGTTATATGGCAGAAGCCTTCCGAAGCGGCCTGGACAATGTTCCGCCCATTCAGGTGGAATCCGCATTAAGCCTTGGAATGAGTAAGAGTCAGGTATTTACAAACATTATCCTGCCCCAGGCGGTATCCAATTCTATTCCGGCATTCTGTGCAAATGCGATCTTTCTTATTAAGGAAACCTCCGTATTCAGTGCAGTAGCACTTGCAGACCTGATGTTTGTGACAAAAGACCTGATCGGAATTTATTACAAAACAGATGAAGCCCTGTTTATGTTGGTAATCGCATATCTGATCATACTTTTACCAATCTCACTTATCTGTTCATTTGTAGAAAGGAGAGTCCGCTCTTCCGCCCGGTGCCAGGATACCCGGAAGCTCTGTAAGGAAACTTTCCAAAACCTCAAATTCCTGGTTTACATCGATCCGGAGTGCCTGGAAACATCTCTGGCAGGACTTCTTCACCGCTTCCTTCCGCTCTTTTTCCGGAATGAAGGAAAGTGTTGTCTCAATGACTTCCTTAAGTCCTGTCGTCGTCTCAATATACTGGCGCTTTCTATTTCTCTTCGCAATCTCCCTCGCGATCTCCTCCGCATACGGCTCGTCGGAATTTTCCACAAACATTCCGGCGATTTCTTCCATATCCATCTGCTTTAACCGCTCCGCCGCGGAGATCCCCTTTTCCGGATTAAGTTTAGCGGATTTTCTCGGCAGCATGCTTACGCGCACTA
>OMGH01001871.1_pt1 | contig 11531 bp, 6 predicted proteins | sample 1645841 | NCBI WGS metagenome assembly OMGH01 (sample SAMN00849584, study PRJEB25192) | human gut metagenome
CTCATCTTATGCCGTATTTCAGGCCAATCCGCAAAACCTCCATTACTTTTCCTGTTTTATTAGTATACTTGGCCAACACATACAGCAAATCCGGATCGGAAGGCAGTGTATAAGTGAACTTCACAGCTCCCGGAAGGCTTTCTGTTTTTACGTCCTGAACAGTGCCAGGGGCGTCTTTATCGTTTTCAATGGGCTTTACCATATCTTCTGCGCAACTACCGAAAACGAAAAGCAAGCCGCAAGCCCATATTATAAATTTACGTGATATCATATTCTGCTGATTTTAAAATGAGACATACATTACCATCCGGGGTTCTGAACCAATTTCGGGTTGACTACCAGGTCATTCTGATGAATCGGCCAGAAATAATCACGCGGAGCGATAAACTTTAATGTATACAGGGTTCTCTGCGAATAGTACTCTGCGGGAGTTTCACCTTCAAAGTTCCATCCGTGGATCTTCTCGTTCAATACCTTATTGGCTGTCTTCCATCGACGGAGATCCCAGAAACGGCTGCCTTCGAACATCAGTTCGATAGCACGCTCACGCTGAATAATCTCACGAAGTCCTTCCTGTGTCTTGTATCTGTTGGGATACTTGGAGTAAGTGTCCCATGATTCCTTGATTCCTTTCAGACCGGCACGTGCTCTGATCTGATCCAGGTAGCTGATAGCCAGTTCACGGTTGTTGGCGTCGTCTTTCTCATTCAGGGCTTCGGCATAAAGTAAGTATAAGTCAGTAAGACGCATTTCCGGCCAAGGGAATCTTTCGGTCGTATAGCTGCTTTGGGTAACTTCATAAGTGGCGCTGACCAGTTTTTTGGTCCAGTATCCAGTGGTTGTATAGCTGTTGGTTCCCAGTTTCCCCTGTGCTTGTCCGGCGCGGTTCTTCGCTGTCCAGATGTCTTTTTCACTGTCTGATGGACAGTTATACTGATACCAGGTGCAACCGTCAAAACCGATATTGGCATAGAAGCGAGGTTCTCTGTCAAAGTTCATCTGTATTGTTTCATAATAAGATGCCAGTTCGTATGGTTGCTCGTTGGTGTGCATCTTTACTTTGAAACGGTCGGCATAATTCCATGTTTTATCTTCGTCCATTGGGACACCGTTCTTTGTGTAGTACAGATTCGTAGCTTCCATTGTAGGGTTCAGCATTTCCTGTCCTCCCCACATATTGTTGGGGTAAGCTCCGACACGGGTCATACAAAGACTCTGCAAGTGTGCGTCCGAACGTGAAGAAAGTCCCCAGATCAGTTCTGTATTCCACTTTCCTGTTACGCTGTTGCGAATGCTAAGCTGGCATTTGGTTTCATCCGACAGGATCAGGTTGCTTTTGTAGGAGTATAATTCTAATCCTAATTCCGGGTCCTGACTGGCTTCAATGGCGGCTTCGCACGCGGCAATGGCGGCATCCCACTTAGTCGGATCTTCGGTGGAGTTAAACAAATGTTCTCCATCCTTATCCACATAGTTTGCATAATCCTTATTGCCATTGAACAACGGACTGGCAGCTGTTACCAGCAGTCTGGCTTTCAGAGTCAGGTTTGCGATCTGCGTCACACGACCCAACTCACTACCTTTGTTGGAAATCACTCTCGGAAGATCTTCCAGACATTCGTCCAGCAAATCTACAATGTACTGCACTACCTTATCTACCGGCTCACGTTTCTTTCTCACTTCTTCCGGAGTAGCCGAAATCGGGAGATTGTCATCAGCAATCACGATAGGACCGTACATTCTGAACAGACAGAAATGATAATATGCTTTCAGAAATTTCACTTCGGCAAGCCATCTCTTCCGCATGGAAGGAGTCAAATCTCCTACTTTGCTCATGTCTGATACGTTCTCCAGAAAGATGTTGCAATCACGGATGCCACGGTAATATACATACCACATGTTACATAAAGGGTCATTGACATTCTGACGTCCCAGTGCAATCTTCCAAGGGCCAAAGTCGTTGTACGGAGTAAGAGGGTAATAACTCCAGAGTTCGTCCGCACCCATCAGAGCGACATTATTGTATGGGCTGTCATTGCCCGGAATGTATGAGTAACAAGTATTCAGATACTTTTCCGCCTCGTTGCGGTTTGTAAACGAGTTATCAATCGTTCCTATCTTATCGGGCACTACATCCAGATAGCTGCAGGATTGTGTCAATGCTGTTCCTCCAATCAACAGAAGGAAGTATGTCAGGTTTCTGACCTTATTCTTCATTTGGTATATCATTCTATTTTTCATGCTTTCCTAGATTTTAGAAGTTAATTTGTACACCCAGATTGATGACTCTCTGAATAGGATATCCCAGTCCGGAACCTCCCATTTCGATGTCCCATAGTTTAAATCCGCTAAGGAGGAGCAGATTGTTTCCGCTGCAATAAACACGTGCGGATGATATATAGGCCTTCTTCGTCCAGCTTTCCGGCAGTGTGTAGCCTACTTCCAGCGTTTTCAACCGCAGAAATGCACCGTTACGCATAAACCAAGAGCTGGTTCTCACGTTATTTTCAATCACTGTCGTACTCAGACGGGGCCACATAGCATACAGGTTACGGTTACTTTCCGACCAGTGGTCGTTGGCATAAGCTTTCAATAAAGGAATATCCTGATGATAAGGATCGTCATCCGTAGGATTGATGTGCTGGAACGGAGAAGTTGCCTTCGCATCTATCCAGAAGGAAGAACGTGCCGAACCTTGGAAGAAAGCCGAGATATCAAATCGCTGATTACCGAATGAGAAACCGAATCCGTAGACAATTTCGGGTACTGTAGGATATCCCAGCGGAACCATGTCGGCATCGGTAATCTGTCCGTCACCATTCACATCCCGATATTTGATGTCACCGGCTCCATATTCGCCAAAGGTTTGTTTCGGGGAGTTCTGCACATCGTATTCATCAATAAAGAGACGTTCGGCGATAAGACCGTACCATTGGTTCAACGATTGACCGATATGGCTTCTGTATTTCTCGTTATAGGCGGGTTCTTCATATTTCAGAAATTCGCTGTGCGCATAGGTAAAGTTACCGTGTGCCTGCAACCAATACCCATTGCGGAAGAACTTATTATAATCCACTGACAAGTCTACTCCGTTTGCTTTCGCTTCACCCACATTGGCACGTACTTTGGCAGCCAGACCCATATCAGCCGGGATAGAAGCTCTGTCCATCAAAATGTTCGTACGATGCTCTGTAAAGTAGTCCAGCTGAATATTCAAGGCATCAAACAAAGTAAGCTCCAAACCGTAGTTTGCTTTTTTCGCCCGTTCCCAAGTGATAAGGCGGTTATCGTAACGCTTCACCGTCACTCCCGGTTTTCCTTCGTCAAAGTTGGTTCCAAACCAATATCCCTTACCTGAATCATTCGGATCTACCTCGGAGAGATAGAAGAAACGGTCATTCTCGTCTCCAATCGCATCATTACCTACCAGACCGTAGGTTGCTTTCAGTTTCAATTTAGGGATCACCTTGTTCATCGGACGCCAGAATTTCTCATTAGAGATTACCCAAGCCAAGCCGGCTGCGGGGAAGAATCCCCAACGTTCGTTTTTATAGAAGCGCTCGGAACCGTTGTAACCGAAGTTCAGCTCTGCCATATAACGGCTGTCGTAACTATAAGTGAAACGACCGGACAAACCCTGATTACGGTAAGGCAGAGACTTCTGCAAAGAACCGCTGTTCGCATTGATCTTTTCGCGCTGCTGATATACCAGCAAGCCACTGACTTCGTGAATATCGAAACTACGATTATACTGCATAGCAGCTTCTATATAGGTGGTAGACTGTATATCTTTCCAGCCTTCGCTATATCCCAGATAGTCTGTCGGATTGGACTTCTCGTTCAGCAGACCGATATTATATTGATTCGTCTTTTTATCATACGAACTTACATTATAATAATAAGGATTGAACGAACGGTTAACGTCGAAATAAGAGTAGCGGGAAGTATTATACAATCCACGGATGTTCAGCCCTTTCGTGATAAAGGATAAGTCTTGCTTTAACTCAAACTGTGCATCCATTGTAGAACGGGAGTAGTCTTTATATCCTTTTGTCAGTTCGGCATAAGGATTGGTATAGTTCGCCTCCGTCTCACGGATAGCGTTACCATACAGCAAGTGCTTCGCCGTAGGCAGTGCATCCGACGGGTAATAGGCAGGAAACAATACAGGGTTGGAACGGACTATCTTCTTATACATCACATCTCCTCCGTCCAGAGGTCCGCGATAGTCGTCAAAAGTACCGGAAAGACGTACGACAGCTTCCGTCGTCTTTGTCAGGTTAATATTAATGTTCGAACGCAACTGATAAGAACGAAGATTAATGTTATTATCGAAACCATTCATCGAATTGCTCTTCAGGTTTCCGTTATCTTTGGAAAAAGAAGCTGCAATATAGTATCTTGCCAGCTTACCACCACCGCTGACATTCATGTTAACACGCTGATTGGCGGTCATATCCTTTACTAAAAGTTTTCTCCAGTCATTGGCAGGATAGACATACGGATTCGTACCTTTGATCGTGTTGTCTATCTTCTCACGCGAATATGCCAAAGGAGCCAGCGGGTTTCTGGTTCTGACCGCTTCATTGGCAAGCTGCATAAAGGTGATCGGATCGGCCAGTTCCACATTCTTGGTATTGGAAGAGAATGAGTTCTCTACACGAATAGACACTTTAGTCGCTCCTTCCTTACCTTCCTTCGTGGCTACCTGAATAACACCATTGGCACCACGGGCACCGTATAATGCCGTAGCAGTAGCATCTTTCAGAATAGAGAATGCGGCAATATCGTCCGGTTGCAGACGTGCCAGCTCGGTAGTAGTCGTTTCGATACCGTCAATCAGAATCAACGGGTCTTTTTTGTATCCGAAGGTCGTGACACCTCTGATAAAGAAGTCTGCGTTATCTTTTCCCGGCTCTCCACTACGCTGATAGGCAATCACACCGGACATACGACCTGCAAGAGCAGTCGTCAGGTTACTGGACGGTACTTTCAGCTCTGCGGGTTTGATCGTCTCGATGGAGCTGATCATACTTTCTTTCTTTTGTGTACCGAAAGCTACCACCACAACTTCATCCAGCACCTTAGCATCTTCCTTCATCACCAGTCTGTTACCTTCCTGTTTAGTGACTTTTACCTGCAATGGGGCATATCCCACATATGTAACAGAAAGAGTGCTTCCTACTTTTCCTTGAATAGAGAAATTACCGTCAATATCTGTAATCGTTCCTCCGGTTACACCTTTTACCATGACTGTAGCACCGATAATAGGTTCTCCCATTTCGTCTACCACCTGTCCCTTTATCAATTTTTGTTGTGCCAACGCACCCAGAGGAAATAATAACAGGAGCATCAGAAACAGAACAAAGCGTTCTTGTTTTCTCACGAACTTCTTTTTTTCCATAATATTATATTTACTAATTAAGATTCTATTTTATTCTACAGTAGGATTGGCATAGTAATCAAGCTCTTCTTTCACTGCTTTCAACAAAGACATCTCATGCGTCACGTCTACGTCTGTAGCCAAGTCCCAGCTCATGATTCCTCCAAAACCATTCTCGCACACATATTGTGTCTTCTGGCGAATCGTATTCTGGCTGTTGAGCGTATAGTTCTTTCCTTCATAACTCCATGTGTCTGCAGAAGTATTAGTCAGGTTACCCTTACCGACAAGATCAAAATAAGCAGCCTGCTCGCCGGCAGTACCCGTAGTCCCGTAGAAAGGTACTCCCATGACCAGTTTATCCTGAGGTATTCCATAATCGACTGCAGCTTTACCATCCGATTTGAAACGTTCCATAGAGAAAAGTTCTACTGAAGGTCCATAGCATTGCAACGAGATAAAATCGACTGCTGCAATAGCTTCCGCACTTATTTTGTAAGAAACAGGATGTAGGGATACGGTCAAAAATACATCTTTCCCCAATACTTCACGCAATTGTACGATGGCTTTACTGTAATTGGATAAATCAGTACCTGAATAAGCCCATTCAAAGTCGAGGTCCGCACCATCCAGATTATATTGCTCGATCACCTTCTTTACGTTATTGGCAAAGTTAGTACGGGCAGTTGCGTTGCCGACCATTTTCAACCATTCGCCGCCAGCAATACCCAAACGTATCTTCCGGTCACCTGCCTGTCCATTCAAGGCAGTACGAATCTGCTCCAGACGAATAGCCCATGTATGCGAGTCCTTACCAGGTTTTGCAGCGTCATCATATTTCCAGTAAGCAAGTGTTTTCGTGTTATTCCAATTATCAAAAGAGATGGGATTTCTTCCTAATGTACCCATCAGCAGACTGTTCACAAATGTTTCATCCAGATAACCTTTTAGGTTCTCTCCCATCACAAAGTCAGCACGGGTATTAGGAACCGAAGCAGGCAGAGAGCCTGTAAAGTCAGTGGCAGTATTGTTCGTATCTATATATAACTTGGCAGCGCCACCATCATAAGTCACCGCTACATAATGCCATGCTCCTGATTTCAATGCGCTATTCGTCACTGTGGCCGTAGCACTTCCGACAGTCAGTTTCAGATTACCTTCCGTTGCTCCCAACTGGAAAGCGATGACAACAGAACCGCCGTCTACCTTTTTAAACAAGCAAGCTCCGTCCACCCACTCGCTGACATATATATAAGTACCGAATGTGAATTTCTTGAATGCTCCGTCCGGTGAATGCAACAGACCGTCGCCGGCGTTCATCTTGCCGGTACCATCCAATTTGAGTACTCCGTTGCGTCCATTATAAGAAGCAGCATACGTTGCTGCCCCTGTAAGTGTTGCATCATTCACGGGTAAGTCAAAAGTCAAATCACCGTCAGCATAAGGACGTGCCGTCAGATAAATCAAATCGTTGCAAGCACCCATACTTGCTCCCGAAATTCGATTCGTTTCAAAAAAATCACCACGGATATAAGAACAGTTGATAAATGTTTTATCTGTAGGATCAGGATCATCGGGTTCTTCAGTTTCGCCCGGTTTTCCCGTAACTGAACCTTCGGGAGGAGTACCGGTAGGAACATCTACCCATTTTGTGTCTTTGCAAGCTGTCAACATTCCAAAAAGGAAGAGACAAAGAAATAGGAATTTGCTTCTCATAAGTTTATTAATTAAGATTACCTTTTATATAAGTAGCGAAGTCTTTCCTGACATTCACTGCCACAAATTTAGGTTATATCTAAGATTTAAGATGTTCGATTTTGGCTATGATTCTTCCAAAAATGTCTAAAATAGTCCATTTTATCGCATTTTTCGAGGTCAACAGACATTATCAGACAACTTTCGAGACAAAAAAAGAAAGGCGGCAATATCCGTTTCCGAATATCTCCGCCTTTCATTAACTCTAATTACCCGAATATACTCATGATACTATATTCTCTCTTAAAAACTCTTCCGCCCGTGCCAACGTCTCCGGCTTGCCGATATCAATCAGTTCCAGCTTTTCCGTAAGATAACCGCAATAATCCGTTTGCCCGCAGGTAGCCAGATAAAAGTCCATAATAGAGAACTTGCCTTCCCAGCACGGCACTTCCATCAACTGGAAGACAGCAGGCGAAAAAACATGGATACCGCTAAAGGCATACTCTCTATACAGCGACTCATCATATAGGAAACCTTCGGGCCTCACCTGTCCCGTATCTTTGTTGATCCATCCGCACAATCTTTGTTCCGCATCAAAAAGCAGATAACGGGAAGTTTTACGCCGGCTGGCGAGCAAGGTGGCTACACTTCCGTTCCGCAAATGAAAGTCATACAGTTCTTTCAGATTCATATCCGAAAGAATATCCACATTATGCACAAGGAAGGGTTCATCGGAATTTTCAAAGAATCGACGGGCTTTTCTGATTCCTCCCCCCGTATCGAGCAGCAGGTCCCGTTCGTCGGAAATATGCAACGTCAGTCCGAAATCATTGTTAGCTTTCAGAAAATCAATAATCTGCTCACCGAAATGATGGATATTAATCACTATTTCGGTAAAACCGGAAGCTTTCAGTTTCAAAATCACATGCTCCAGCATTGGACGTCCGGCCACGGGAACAAGGGCTTTGGGCATCGTATCGGTCAGTGGTTTCAGCCGGCTACCCAACCCGGCTGCAAATATCATTGCTTTCATTACACAGTTGCCTCAAAAGTACGTTCTATATTCTGTTCGCGGTGCACCAGCTCCACTTTCACGCCAAATTTGCGGTTCAGGTGCTCTGCCAGATGCTGCGCCGAATAAACCGAACGATGCTGTCCTCCGGTACAGCCGAAGCAAACGGACAAATTACTGAAGCCACGTTCCATATATCGCTTCACCGAAGCATCTACCAACGCATAGACAGAGTCGAGGAAACGGAGAATTTCACCATCTTCTTCGAGAAAACTGATCACCGGTTCGTCCAGTCCCGTGAAAGGTTTGTAGCGTTCGTACTTACCGGGATTATTCACGGCACGGCAGTCAAAGACATAACCGCCGCCATTACCGGTAGGATCATCGGGAATCCCTTTCTTATAAGCAAAACTCATCACTTTGACGGTAAGCTGCCGTTTCTTGAGATCGTCGGTGAATTGCTTGAGTTCGGTAAGTTCGCGTAGCACATTGCAAAGATACGGGTATTCAGGGTACGCCTCTTTGAGCAAGTCACGCAGGTTCTGGATAGCAAAAGGAACACTCTGGATAAAATGAGGTTTCTTCTCAAAATACCCCCTGAAACCGTAAGCTCCGAGCACTTGCAACGTGCGGAAAAGAACAAAATGACGAAGCTGACTATAGAAATAGGGCTCGTCGATAGGCTGATATTTGCGCAGGGCATCGATATACTCCTTCAGCAATTCCTGACGGAGACTATCGGGATACTTCGCCTTTGCCTGCCACAGGAAAGAAGCGACATCATAATAGAACGGCCCTTTTCGTCCGCCCTGAAAGTCGATAAACCACGGCTCACCGTCTTTGATCATCACATTGCGGCTCTGAAAATCGCGGTACATAAAAGTAGCGGAAGAACTGCGCAGCAGCACATCACTCATCTTCTGAAAGTCGTCCTCCAGTTTATCTTCCTGAAATTCCATGCCGGTAGCCTTAAGGAAACAATATTTGAAGTAATTCAAATCCCAAAGGATAGAACGCTGATTGAACTCCGGCTGCGGATAACAACGGGAAAAGTCGAAGCCGTCGGCTCCGGCAAACTGTATGGCAGGAAGCAAACGGACCGTCTTGCGGAGCAACTCTTTTTCCTCTTCGGAAAATACGCTGGTAGCACGTCCTTTCTCGATTGCATGAAACAAAAGGGTATCTCCCAAATCCTCCTGAAGATAGTAACTCTTATTTTCGGAAACGATATGAACTTCGGGTACAGGCAGGCCGGACTTGCGGAAATGGGCTGCCATATAAAGGAAAGCATCATTCTCCTCGACAGACGTGCCACATACGCCGATCAGGGTTTTCGCACCTGTCAGCCGGAAGTAGCGGCGGTTGGAACCGGAAGATGGTAATTCTGTTATATTCTCTGCGGGAACTCCCGTATATTCCTGATATAGTTTCTGTAGTTCTTCGGTAATCATAGTCGTACATTTTCGAGCAAAGATAAAGATTATAGATAAATTAATATCATCTTTGCTCAAAACTCTATATCATTTTATTCAATATTCATCCGAATGTATTATCTTTGCTTCTGTTTACTCGACCTAATTCAATGAAAGCAAGACTCTATATCGTCCTATGCATCGCATTTATCACACAAATGGCCGGTGTCCTTCCTTTACAGGCGGGGCATTACTATTACAAGCAGATTTCTCTGAAAGAAGGACTACCTTCCACCGTCCGGTGTATCCTTACGGATGAACAGGGATTCGTGTGGATAGGCACCCGCTCCGGTCTGGGACGGTTTGACGGCCACGAACTGAAGAAATACATCCATCATGCAGACGATCCGCATTCGTTGCCTCACGACCTCGTCCTTCAGATTGCAGAAGACGAACAATACAATATCTGGATCTTGACTGATAAAGGGGTGGCACGCTACCAACGGCAAAGTGACGACTTCTACCTGCCAACCGACGAAAAAGGAAAGAACATCACCGCATATTCCACCTGCCCTACCCCAGAGGGGTTATTATTCGGAGCCAAAAACAAAATTTACTTTTACAGCTACCGGGACGGTTCTTTCCGCCTGCTGCAGGAATTCGACCAGACACCGGATTTCAGAAACTTCAATATCACGATACTCAGCCTTTGGGATGAAGAAACTGTACTCTGTTGCAGCCGCTGGCAAGGGCTACTCCTGCTCAACCTGAAAACCGGAGCATACAGCCGCCCGCCTTTCGACTGCGGAAAGGAGATTATGAGCATGATCATCGACTCGAAGAACCGGATATGGATTGCCCCCTACAATAACGGGCTCTACTGTTTCGACCGGAACGGAAAACAACTGGCATCATACACCACCCGCAACTCCTCGCTGAGCAACAATGTCATACTCAGCCTTGCCGAACGGGAGAACAAACTATGGATCGGAACGGACGGAGGCGGTATCAACATCCTCGAACCGGAAACCGGACAGCTTTCCCTGCTGGAACACATCCCCGGCAGAGACAACTATTCGCTCCCCGCCAACTCCATCCTCAGCCTCTACAACGACCGTAACAACAATATATGGGCAGGAAGTATCCGGAACGGACTGATCAGCATCCGCGAAGTGTCAATGGTGACCTACACGGACGTAGTGCCCGGCAACGACCGTGGACTGAGCAACAACACCATCCTCAGCCTCTATCAGCAGTCCGACGATAAAATATGGATCGGAACAGACGGAGGCGGAGTCAACCTTTTCAATCCTCTCACGGAGAAGTTCACCCATTATCTCTCTACGTGGGAAGACAAAGTGGCATCTATCTGTCAGTTCACTCCCGACAAACTACTGATCTCGCTCTTCTCACAGGGAGTGTTCGTCTTCAATCCGTCTACCGGAGAGAAACAACCGTTCACAATCATTGACGACGAAACGACCACCCGCCTCTGCAATCGGGGAAAAGCGGTCAACCTGTATCAAAACAGCCCCGACAACGTGCTGCTGCTCGGCGACCACGTCTATCAATACGACCTGAACAAACGCACTTTCCGGATTGCCACCGAACAGGAGGGACAGGACATCATCGGCGCTCTTCTGCCCATCACCAATCACGAAAACTATACCTATCTCAACGATACGAAACGTATCTACCAACTGGACAAACGGAACAACCGCCTGACGTCTCTGTTCCGTTGCTTCAACGATACGGTCATCAATTCCGTTGCGCGTGACGAATACGGAGACTTCTGGATAGGGAGCAACTACGGACTGATCCACTATAATCCCGCTACCAAAGTACGTACTCCCTTTACCACCACGCTATTCACGGAAGTAACGCTCATCGTGTGCGACCAGCAGGGAAAAGTATGGTTCGGAACGAATGACATGCTTTTCGCATGGCTCATCAAAGAAAAGAAATTCGTACTGTTCGGCGAATCGGATGGTGCCATTCAAAACGTATTCGACTTCTTAATCATTGC
>OMGH01001886.1_pt1 | contig 11427 bp, 16 predicted proteins | sample 1645841 | NCBI WGS metagenome assembly OMGH01 (sample SAMN00849584, study PRJEB25192) | human gut metagenome
GTGTCGGAGGTGACACTCCGCCCGCAGTATCACAGAATCCGGCGCAAGCCGGTGACGAAAAAGGAGAGACCGGTCGAATGAAAGATCTTACAAAAGGAAAACCGTCAACGCTGATTCTTGCGTTTGCACTGCCGATATTCCTCGGGAATCTGCTGCAGCTGACCTACAGCGTGACCGATACGAGAATTGTCGGCTCTTTTCTCGGGGAGGATGCGCTCGCTGCGGTCGGTGCAACGACAACGCTCAGCAACCTCGTCATCGGCTTTTTGCTCGGACTGGCGAACGGGTTTGCCATCATCACGGCGCAGCGGTTCGGCGCGAAGGATATCCGGGGCGTGAAAAAATCGTTTGCCACTTCCCTGGTGCTCGGAACGGTGATCTCGGTTGTGCTGACGGTGCTTGGACTGGTGTTTTTACAGCCGATCCTGCGGTTTTTAAATGTGCCGGAGCATCTGATTCCGGTGGCAGAACCTTACATATTTATCATCATAGCAGGACTTCTTGCGACATTTCTCTATGACGCGTGTGCCGCAGCACTTCGGGCACTCGGGGATACCGTCACGCCGCTCGTGATTCTGGCAGTGTCGGTGGCGCTAAATATCGCGGGAGATCTTCTGTTCGTGCTGGTGTTAAAAGCGGGCGTGCGGGGAGCTGCCGCCGCCACGGTTCTGGCACAGATCCTGGCGTTTGTAATCTGCTGGATCTACATGCTAAGACGATATGAAATGCTCCGCCTTGTGCGGGAGGATTTCCGGGATACGGATACGGCGATGATGAAAAACATGCTCGGATCGGGGCTGTCAATGGGCTTTATGAGCTCGCTGGTCAATATCGGCTCGCTGACACTCCAGACGGCGATCAATAAGCTGGGGCAGGATATCATCGTGGCGCACACGGCGGCACGGAAAATTTCCGAGATTTTTATGACGATGTTTAGCGTCTTCGGACAGACGATGGCGACCTACTGTGGACAGAATCTGGGCGCGGGCAGGATCGACCGGGTCAAAAAAGGCATCCGGCTCGGCATTTTCTACACCTGCATCTGGTGTACGCTTTCCGCGGTGGCGAGCTACACGATCGGCAGCTGGCTGGTATATCTTGTGACGGGAAGCACGAATGAGGTTGTGATCTTAAATGCGACCAACTACCTGAAATTCGACACGCTGTTCTACTATGTGACGGCGGTGATCTGCGTGCTCCGAAACGCCATGCAGGGACTGGGCGATCATATCACGCCGCTCATATCGAGTTCACTTGAGATGGTCGGGAAAATCGTGATCGCCGCCACGCTTGTGCCGATGTTAGGCTACACCGGCGTCATTGTGGCGGAGCCGCTCGTGTGGTTTATCATGGTGATTCCGCTCGTCGTGCAGATCTTTCGGATGCCGGTACTCCGGGAAGAAAACAGGGCGAATCAGGGAAAATGATGCATCGTTGGACAATAACAACGCTTGAAATGCCCTAAAATCAAGCAATTACAGAATTTCACAAAAAGTTCACAGAAAATTAGCACTCAACACTTGACAGTGCTAATAAACGGTGCTATAACATAGTCAGAACAAAGGAGAGGAACAAAAGGAGAACAGGAAATGAGTTCTATGAGTTCCCAGAACATCCCGGTTCCAAAGAAACAAGGAAACAGCATGAGTGTATCTGCCGAAGGCAGGTACGAAGTAGAAAAGGAGAGATGACTTATGTTAACACCTAGTATTTTTGGAGAGAATTTATTTGATGACTGGTTTGATGATTTCCCATTTTTCGATGACAGAGATTTGCGCAAGGTTGACAAGAAGCTGTACGGCAGAAGAGCCGGTAACCTGATGAAGACAGATATTCAGGAGATGAAGGATGGCTACAAGATGGAAGTTGATCTCCCGGGCTTCAAGAAGGATGAGATTACCGTAGAGCTGGATGACGGATATCTGACCATCAGTGCCGCCAAGGGATTGGATCAGGACGAGAAGGAGAAAGAATCCGGACGTTACATCCGCAGAGAGCGTTACGCAGGTGCTTGCAGCCGGAGTTTCTATGTGGGTGAGGGCGTAACCGAGGAGGATATCAAGGCTGAGTTCAAGCATGGTATTTTAACGCTGGTTGTTCCGAAGAAGGAAGCAAAACCTGCAGTAGAGCAGAAGAAATACATTGCGATTGAAGGATAAGGATGACAGAGAGAAAGGAAGCGTATGATCATGTCAGATAAGAATCCAAAACATCCGTTGAAGAAGAAAAAAGTAGCAGCAAAGGTGAATATGGCAGACCATGAGGCGGTCGAGGAAGCGAGAGAAGCCCACAAGTCGAAAAAGCATGTTTACTAAGCGATACGCCTGTAGATGACAGGAGAAAAGGGACAGGGAGCCGCACAGCACGAAGTGCTGTGCGCCCCTGTCCCTTTTGTGCGTTCAAAGATTGCGCCGTTATCTAATCCAACTGCATGGAGTTGAGTTTTTCTGCCAGCAGAGCCAGGAAACGCTTGCCGAAATTACTTAGTTCGTGATCCCTGCGGGAGATCCAGCCAAGTTCGATCCGCTGATGCGTGTCCAGATTCATGACCGCGTAATCTTTTTCCAGCAGATTCTCACCGGACATGCCGGAACCGATGGTATAGGTGTTCATCTCCATGCCGATGCTGGCATCTGCCATCTCGTCCGTGAGGGTGATTGTTTTTTTGCGACGGTATTCTCCACAAGCTCCTCGGAGAAGAAGCGGTCTCTGGAACTGTCGATTCCCTGAAAATAGTGGCTGTAGACATAGGGAGCCAGGTCTTCCATCGATACCTTCGTCCTGCCGGCGAGCGGATGCTGCCTGGGAACATAGACTTTGGGGCGCATGGTTGCCAGCAGATGAAAATCAAGTTCCTGCTGCTCCATCTCCCAGTCGAGAACGCGGTTCTCACGTTTTTTCAGCAGAACGCCGATTTCACAGAATTCCGAAGCGACGTAATCTAAGATCTCCTTGGTGCGCAATGGTGAGAGTCTATAAAGTGCCGGTGCTAAAGCCGGTTATGGATGTCCTTATGGCACTGAGCAAAGCGTTTCCGATGAACCTGGTTCTGCTCATCTTTTATCTGATCTGGACGACGCAGTTTTCCAGTATCGCAGCATTTTTTCATTCACAGAAGACGATCAAGGATGTCAGTCTGATGTATGTGGCGGTTGCAGCTCTGGTGTTCTGTAGTCTTGCCAGCATCTCGGAAATCATAAGAAGCGGTCTGATCTCCGTGGACAAGGGACAGTATGAAGCGGGATATGCCTCGGGACTGACAAAAGCACAAACCTTTTTCCACGTGATCGTGCCGCAGGCGGTGCGGGCGGTCATTCCGCCGCTCACGAACGATATTCTCTCCTTGGTAAAGGGAACGGCGTTAGTGTCGGTCATCGGAGTGTCGGATATTCTGACGGATTCCATCAATGCGGCAAGCGCGGCGTACTCTTACCTGGAGGCGTATGTGGCGGCAGCCCTGGTATTCTGGGGCATCGGAATTGTGTTAGAGCGGCTGAGCCACTATGTGGAGCGGAAATTTTCAAAGAGCGTTAAGACACTGGCAGGCTGAGATGCGGCACGGCATCGTACATTATTATAATAGGAAGGAAACAGGGCTATGGCAGTATTAGAAGTGAGAAATGTAAAAAAGGTTTTTGGAGATAATGTGATTTTAAGAGGAATCGATCTTGATGTACAGAAAGGGGACGTCATCGTCATACTCGGGCCGAGCGGTTCCGGTAAGACCACCTTTTTGCGCTGCCTGAATCTTCTGGAAAAACCGGATGAAGGCTCGATGGCCTTAAATGGAAGAGAATATAACTTAAAAAATGTAAAAAATAAGGAAAAGATGGAGATTCGGAGAAATACTTCCTTCGTTTTCCAGAATTACAATCTCTTCGTGAATAAGACGGTTCTTTCCAATGTGACGCTGGGGCTTACCGTGGGACGCCATATGAAAAAGGAAGAGGCCGAGAAGACCGGAAAAGACCTTTTAGACAAGGTCGGTCTTGCAGGAAAGTACGATTACTACCCGGCACAGCTATCCGGCGGCATGCAGCAGCGTGTCGGAATTGCACGGGCAATGGCAGCGAATCCAGAGGTCATTCTTTTCGATGAGCCGACGTCCGCACTTGATCCGGAGCTGGTGGGAGAGGTGTTAAATGTCATGAAACAGTTCGCAAAACAGGGAGTCACAATGATTGTGGTAACACATGAGATGCAGTTTGCAAGAGAAGTGGCAAGTCAGGTTATTTTTATGGCAGACGGTGTGGTTGTGGAAAAAGGAACGCCGGAGGAGATCTTTGACCATCCGAAGGAGGAGGCAACCAGAAAATTCTTAAAACGTATTTTAAAGGAAGAGTCATAGCTGTGTGCGAAGACGGAGAGGAGAGAAAGATATGCAGAAATATGTGATTTCAATTTCAAGACAATTTGGAAGTCTGGGAAGACCGATTGCAAAGAAACTGGCAGAACTTCTGGAAATTGAATACTACGACAGAGATATTGTGGAGGAGGCGTCCAAAGTTCATAACATTCCGTTAAAGGAAGCAAGCAATCTGGAGGAGTCGGCAAAGTATCTGTTCATGAGTTTCCCACTCGGCAGCGGAACCACGGCGACGCAGGATGCCCTGTTTAAGACGGAGAGCGAGATGATAAAAAAACTTGCCGTGAAGGAATCCTGCATCATTGTCGGCAGATGCGCGGACGCAATTCTGGAGGATTGCGATCATCTGATCAGAATTTTTATCTATGCGCCGTACGAAGACCGCATTGTCAACTGTGTCAATGATCTCGGCATGGACACAAAGGCGGCGAAGCGGATGATCCGTGATGTGGACAAGGCGAGAGATGCCTACCATATGCGGTATGCGGGGTATCTGCCGAACGATATGAACCATATGGATCTGATGGTCAACAGCGCAACTCTGGGGGTCGATATGACAGCGAGACTGTTGGCGGAAGTGGTGCGTGATAAATTTTCATAAGACGGACAGTGTGCATAAGACTGCACAGTCCCACAGAGGATAAGGCATGGAAAAACACAGAAAAAAACTGATCAAAAACGCAGCGGTATTCGACGGGCACAGCAGCGGGCTGGCGCAAGGGAAAAAGATTGTCATTGAGGACGATATTGTCACAGAGATTACTGCGGATGAAGTATCGGAAGAAAATTTTGACGAGGTATTTGACGGCACAGGCATGGTGGCGATGCCGGGAATGACGGACGCGCATGTTCACATGGGATGTCTGTTCGCAAAGGGAGAATTCCCGGTGGATTACGCCACGGTGCTGACCGTCGCAAAATGTAAGGATGCGCTGATGGCCGGGTTTACTACGTTCCGTGATGCGGGAAGTGTGAGCGAGGGATTAAAGCTGGCGTTTGACGAGGGTGTGCTTCCGGGACCGCGCATCTATCCCTGCGGTGCCTACATCAGCCAGACGTGCGGGCATGGGGATTCGGAGTATGCGCATACCTATCGCGACATCCAGTACAGGCATCCGTCCAGCACCGTTTTGGCGGACGGGGTGCCGGAGATCATCCGGGCAGTGCGCGAGCAGTTCTACCGCGGTGCATCCCACATCAAACTGATGGCTACCGAGATTTTAAACCGGCATGAGGATATCAGGCTTTTGTTCGGAACGGATATGATGATCACGGGACCGGATTATCAGGTGGAGCAGAGCGAGGATATCCGGTATTACGAAAAGCGCTTCGGAACAATGCGGGCGCTGCGGGCTTTGACGGGCACTGCAAACGAGGTGTTTGCGCTTACGACCTACCAGAATCCTTACCCGAAGGGAAAGATCGGTGTACTGGAGGCGGGAGCCTTTGCGGATCTGCTTCTGGTGGATGGAGATCCGACAAAACGTGTATCGGTTCTTGCAGACACCGATCATCTGCGCCTGATTATGAAAGGGGGAACGGTGTACAAAAATACACTGTGCTGAGATTTTATTCCGCTAATACGCTGACTTGCATGTGGCTGAGATTCGTAGTAATCTTATTCCAAAAACTAGAAGCAGGAGGTAATTATGAAAGAGCTGCTGTACTGGATTGTGGAATGGATTGCGAAGATTCACAGCCACATTCTTCGTCTGAATGATGCGTATGAATACAATTTTACAGATAAAGAACTGCATTTTCTCGTCATTGGTATGATGGGAATGGGATTCATTTTTGTCGTGTATCCTGTTTTTAAATGGCTGGCAAAGCATGATCATGTCATGGTAATTGCGTGGATTTATGTGCTGACACTGATTATCGTGATCACGTTTGCCATAGAGATCGGGCAGAAAGTAACAGGCACCGGCAATATGGAATTTGCAGACATTGTGATGGGTGTATTCGGATTCATTGTAATGTTCCTTGTGTTCTCGGTTGTGCGGGGTATTTATAAGCTGATAAGAAATCTGATCAGAGGAGACAGGAAAGATGAATGAATTCTGGAAAAGAGTGCTCGAGACGTGCGTGGTGATTCTGGGGAACTGCCTGTATGCATTCGGTGTGGCAATGTTCATTGTGCCGGGAGGACTGATTACCGGCGGAACGACGGGAATTGCGCTGTTTGTGCACCACATGATGGGTTGTTCCGTCTCCGTGTTTGTACTGCTGTTCAATACGGTTATGTTTCTGATCGGATTTGCGGTATTCGGGAAAAAATTTGCAGCAAACACACTGGTCAGCACCTTCAGCTATCCGGTAGCGCTGGAGCTGTTTACACGGCTTCTGCACGGCTATGCGATCACGGACGATATAATTCTCTGCATGATCTTTGGAGGAATCTGTATCGGAGGAGCCATCGGCGTTGTGATCCGTGCGGGCGCATCGACTGGCGGCATGGATATACCGCCGCTTGTGTTGAACCGTTATTTTAAGATACCGGTGTCAAAGTCCATTTATGTATTCGATATGCTGATTTTGCTGCTCCAGGCGTTTGACAGTACAGGAGAACAGCTTCTCTATGGTATTCTGCTGGTGATTGTCTACAGCGTGGTGCTGGATAAGTGCCTGATGCTTGGAACTGCAAAGATGCAGATCAAAGTAGTCAGTGAGAAAATCGATGAGATCAGAAAAGCAGTCTTAACAGATATCGACCGCGGTGTTACAATGTTAAAAAGTGAGACCGGATACATGGAGCGGGAGACAGAGATGCTGCTTACGGTGGTGTCAATACAGGAACTGGCGAAGACGGAGAAGCTGATCCATTCGGTGGATGAGGATGCATTTGTTGTGATCAATCGTGTCAGTGAGGTTTCCGGCCGCGGTTTTTCAAGTAAAAAGCGTTATCTGGAAAAGGAGAATTCATGACATTACAGCAACTGAGATATGCACTGACGATAGCCGGCTGCGGATCGATGAATGAGGCGGCAAAGCGTCTGTTTTTATCGCAGCCCAGTCTGTCCGAGACGGTAAAGGAACTGGAGCAGGAGATCGGGCTGCAGATTTTTATGCGCTCAAACCGGGGAATCATCATCACACCGGAGGGTGAGGAGTTTCTGGGGTACGCCAGACAGGTGATCGACCAGTACGGAATCCTTAAGGCGCGCTATGTGGAGAAGCAGCGCAAGGAAAAGTTCAGTGTGTCCATGCAGCACTATACGTTTGCGGTCAAAGCGTTTGTGGAGACTGTAAAGAAAGCAGGGATGGACAGCTATGAATTCGCGGCGAACGAGACGACCACATACGACGTTATGGAGAATGTACGCAACTTTAAGAGCGAGATCGGCGTTCTGTATCTGAACGATTTTAATGAGCAGGTGCTGATGAAGATCATCCGGGAGAAGGGGTTGGAGTTCGAGGAACTGTTTGCCTGCGATACCTATGTCTATCTGTGGTCGGGACATCCGCTTGCAGGGCAGAGTGTGATCTCCATGGAAGAACTGGACGAGTATCCGTGCCTGTCCTTTGATCAGGGACGGAACAGCTCGCTCTACCTCGCGGAAGAGATGAAGAGCACCTACGATTATAAGCGGCTGATTAAGGCGAACGACCGGGCAACACTGCTAAACTTTATGATTGGGCTGAACGCGTACACGCTGTGCTCGGGAATTATCTGCGAGGAGCTAAACGGCAGCGATTACATGGCAATTCCACTCAAGGAGACGGAAAAGATGCGGATTGGCTATGTGAAGCGCAAAGGGGCATCAATCAGTCACATCGGACAGATCTATATCGAGGAATTGAAAAAATATAAAGAGAAAATTATGTAGTGGTTGGCTATAGGTTTCACCTATAGCCAACTATCGGCTTCCTGTATTAACACTTTTCCAAACTGCCTGTTATAATAGGCAATGTAATCAAAAAACACATGCAGATAACAGACAGCATGGAGTGGAGAAGCAGGAAGGAGGAAACGGGTATGAGAGACACAGCGTGGCAGATAAGATCAGCGATGATGTGCGACAGGATGCGCCAGATGTCCATGTGTGATGGCATGGATGCAGATGTTGTGCGGCTTTTCCCGGATTCTTCAGACTTTTGGAAGAACAGATAGATACCGGCGCTATGGAGCGCAGGTCTGAGGGCAGCCGCAGGGGCTGCTCTTTTTTCGTTCTATATTTTGAAATAACATTTTAGGAGGTAGCAGTGGATGCCAGCGATTGCGATACGTCATTTATCAAAGACCTTCGAGCAGAAGGGAAACAGTGTGGAAGCGTTGCGGGATATCTCGCTCGACATTGAGGAGGGAGACATCTACGGAATTATCGGAATGTCCGGTGCCGGGAAAAGTACTCTGGTGCGGTGCCTGAATTACCTGGAGAGACCGACGGGCGGTGAGGTCATCATCGGTGGTAGAGATCTGGGAACGCTGACCGAGAAGGAACTGCGGGAGCAGCGGAGCGACATTGCAATGATTTTCCAGCATTTCAATCTTCTCATGCAAAAGAGCGTGCTGGACAATGTATGTTTCCCGATGCAGATTGCGAAGAAAAAGAAGGATGAGGCGAAGAAAAGAGCACTTGAACTGCTTGAGACTGTCGGACTTGCCGACAAGGCGGACGCTTATCCGGCACAGCTTTCCGGCGGACAGAAGCAGAGAGTGGCGATCGCCAGGGCGCTTGCGACGGATCCGAAGATTCTGCTCTGCGACGAAGCAACCAGTGCCTTAGATCCGCAGACAACGCAGTCCATTCTGGTACTCTTAAAGGAGATCAACCGGAAATTCGGCATCACGATTGTGATTATCACGCATCAGATGTCCGTGATCCGGGAAATCTGCAGCCATGTGGCGATTGTGGAAAAAGGAAGCATCGTGGAAGTCGGTCTGGTCGAGGAGATTTTTAACCATCCGAAATCCCGTGTGGCGAGAAGCCTGATCTTAAGCGACCGTGCTGCGGATGCCGCGTCATATTCCGGGGCGGAAGGTGATATTGTGGATGGAGCGGAGCTGACCGGATGGAGCGGTGAGAGCAGACAGCTGGACCGCATCGGCGACGATAAGAAGCTTCGTATTGTATTCTCGGAGAATTCCGCATTTGAGCCCGTCATTGCCAATATGGTGTTAAAGTTCGGTACGCCGGTGAACATCCTCCGCGCAGATACCAAGAATGTCGGCGGAGTGGCAAAGGGTGAGATGATTCTGGGACTTCCGTCAGACGCCGGGCTGCAGGAGCAGATGGAGGCTTATCTGGTGGAAAAGGGACTTGAGATCGAGGAGGTGACCGGAGATGTGGAATAGTCAGGTAATCGTCATGCTTTTGGAGGGAATCCGGGATACCCTGTATATGACCTTAGCGTCCACATTGTTTGGATATATCATCGGACTTCCGATGGGAATTGTACTGACCGTCACGGACAAGGACGGCATCCGTTCGAATGCAGCAGTCTATAAGGTGCTGGATGTGATTTCCAACCTGCTGCGCAGTATTCCGTTTATTATTTTACTGATTGTGCTGATTCCGTTTACCAGATTTGTGGTGGGAAGAAGCTACGGATCGACGGCGACGATCGTCCCGCTGACGATTGCGGCGGCACCTTACATTGCCAGAATGGTAGAATCCTCATTAAAAGAGGTGGATGCAGGCGTCATCGAGGCAGCGCGCTCCATGGGAGCATCCGATTTTCAGATTGTGACCAGGGTCATGCTGGTGGAGGCGAGAACGTCTCTGATTGTCGGAGCAACGATTTCCCTTGGCACGATTTTGGGATATTCCGCGATGGCAGGAACCGTCGGCGGAGGCGGACTGGGAGATATTGCCATCCGCTATGGTTACACCAGATGGCAGACCGATATCATGGTTGTCACAGTGGTGCTTCTGGTAATTTTATTCCAGATTTTCCAGACGATCGGAATGAAGATTGCGAATCGGCTGGATCGCAGAAAGTAGCAATAACAAATTTGCATATATTTTAAGTTTTAAGGAGGACACTATTATGAAAAAGAAAGTATTGTCAACGATTCTGGCAGGCGTGCTCGCATTATCCACATTCGCAGGATGCGGAAGCAGCGCTGAGGAGAGCACAGACACCAGCGCAGTAACAAAGGAAGAGACGACCGTAGCTGCAACGGAGGAGACTGTGAGTGCTGAGAGCACAGAGAGCACCGATACCGCAGCAGAAGGCGGTACCATCAAGGTGGCTGCATCTGCAACACCGCACGCAGAGATCCTTGAGGAAGCAAAGAAGATTCTTGCTGACGAGGGATGGGATCTGGAGATCAAGATTTTCGATGACTATGTAATGCCGAACGAAGTGGTAGAGAGCGGCGAGTTTGACGCAAACTACTTCCAGCACATTCCATATCTTGAGAGCTTTAACGAAGAGAAGGGAACCCATCTGGTCAATGCAGGCGGTATCCACTATGAGCCGTTCGGCATCTATCCGGGAACAAAGTCCGATCTCTCCGAGCTGGCTGACGGCGACACCATCGCAGTGCCGAACGATACCACAAACGAGGCGAGAGCACTTCTTCTGTTACAGGATAACGGCATCATTACCTTAAAGGAAGGCGCCGGATTAGAGGCAACTGTTAATGATATCGCAGAGAACCCGCACAACGTCAAGATCGAGGAGCTGGCAGCAGAGCAGGTTGCAAGAGTGGCTCCGGAGGTTGCATTCGTCGTATTAAACGGTAACTATGCATTACAGGCAGGCTTCTCCGTTGCAAAAGATGCACTGGCTTACGAGGCATCCGATTCCGAGGCAGCGAAGACCTACGTGAACATCATTGCAGTAAAAGAGGGACATGAGAATGACCCTGGCATCCAGGCACTTGTAAAAGTATTAAAGTCTGATGAGATCAAGCAGTACATCAACGACACCTATGACGGAGCCGTTATCCCGTTTGAGGACTAAGCAAATAGAGGAAAGAATTGTCGAAATCAGCATATTGTGTTTTGTGTCGATAAGTAATATTACGAACAATAGATACTTAAAAGTTCCAGATAACCATGCGGCGGCAAATTCTGACCGCAAAATCCGGTATTTCTAACCATGCCGCAGCT
>OMGH01001887.1_pt1 | contig 11422 bp, 10 predicted proteins | sample 1645841 | NCBI WGS metagenome assembly OMGH01 (sample SAMN00849584, study PRJEB25192) | human gut metagenome
CTCTGCCTGCAGGCCAGCTCCAGCTCACTGCGGCGCGTTTCTTTCTGTTCGATCTGCCGCTCAAGTTCCTCCCGTTGCTCATTCACATTTGCAAGGTTCTCCTTGCATTCAGTTCGTTCCAATTCCCTCTGGTCGATCTCTGTCTGCGCAGCTTCTTTTTCGGCCCACCGTACCAGAAACTTCTGGATCTGGCAGCGGTCTATGGCTTGGTTCATCTCCTGATACAGCCTGCTGATTTGCTGCAGCGCATCCAGCTTTTCCTGCTGACGCTGCGCCAGCAATTCGTGCCGTTTATAATCCCGGATGTTTTGCTGCATCAGCTCAATATTGGGTTTATCCGGAATATCGCAGATGTTCTCCGTAATAAATTTTTGGATATCCACAATTGGCCGGAACGAAACAGCCTTCTTCATCATCCGTAAGACTTGCTCGTTGTGGACGTTCCACTTTGCAAGCATGTTGTGGCGATACTCTTTTTGAGTATCGTAAAATTCTGCCCGTGCATAGTTCTGCTTCAAAAAACGGCGAAGTGCAGAAGTCTCCATTGCCTCGCCCTGCTCAATAAAGCAATTTTCCGGCAGTGTCCCCGTGTAAATAAAGAATGTATCACGGTAACTTCCATCGCTGCGGCAGTCAAAGGTAACGCCCGTCACAAAGCTGCTGCCCTCCATCTCATCCTGAAATTCGCAGACAATATAGGTAGAAAAGTCCTTACCGCGGCGGGAATACGGGCTGTTATCATCCATGTCGGCGCGCAGATAGCCTTCCAATGTGCGCTGCGATTTTTCGTTGGCTGCCTGATTAAAATTGCGGGAATTTGTCTCGCCCAGCAGTACGATCTGCAGTGCATCGATGACCGTTGACTTTCCGGCGCCGTTCTTTCCAGTCAGGAAATTGATATCGCCCACTTCAATCAGTTCCTTACTGAAATAGAGCCAGTTGATCAGCAGGATCTTCTTCAGCTTCTTCATCTGTTTCCTCCTTTTTCAAAACAGACACCACCAAGTTCAGCTTTTCGCTGGAGACCGCAGATAAAATGGTGGGCAGTATTGCGATCCTGCAGCTGCTCTGGTTGAATTTACCTTCCAGCCGCTGGATCACGGAATGGTTTTCCAGCACCGTAAAGGCGCGTTTCACCTCTTCCATATTCGGCTTAGCTGGAAAAACAGGATAGTCGGTCACCACTTTTTCCAGCACATCCCGCACAGTACACATGGCATCCTGCTCCAAACCCAAACGCTCCATATTTTCTTCGTAGATCAGCCGTAATGCCAGCAAAATCGCCGTTTCTTTTTTATTGAGGTTGCAACGATTAGCCTCGTCTGTGTTCAACACATAAAAATATCCGTTCAGTTCATCCCTGCGCAAATCCCAGTCCAGCAGGCTCAGGTACTCCTGTACAGCCTCATAGTGCCGTGATAGAAAAAGATAGTCTGGGTTATCCACCCTGCCTTTTCCCGGCTGGTAGATGGTTCGCACAATGTATGTGCGGCTGAGCAGCTGATTGCAGACAGATTTGAATTGTTCCAGTTCTTTTGCCGTTGCATTGGTAACAAAATCAAAATTCACGGCTCCTTCTCCTTCCTCCGGATCTGCATTTGCGGAATCGAATAGCCATTTTTGCAAAAAATGCCATCGAGTTCCTGGACCACATAACCGGCAGATGCATCCTTGCTTCCAAGGATTGCCAGCAAACTCATGATATAATCCTTGTCCTCTTCAAGCGAGAGCTCCTCCGAGCAACGAATGTCAGCGTCTCCCAGCCATCCCTGCACGTAAGCATTTACTGCTGCCCGGCCATATTTCGATTGCAGTAACTGTGCCGCTCTGACCTGTTCTTCCGTATTCGGTGCCTGATCATCTTGTATCAGCACCGACGCGGTTTTTGTCCGTTTTTCGGGGCGCTTACGGTACCACAGACTTTTTTCTGACAAAAACGACTGCTCATACAATTGAAATGCCGGTTGTATCTGGTCCACCAGCTCAGACGCCCTGCGGTTTCTGGACAGTGCCGTCAGCAAAACATTCAAATTGCCGCGCACGCTTTGATCTCGGTTCGTCAGGTTCTCGATTTTCTGTGTTGCTGCCCTGGTATAGCGCCGGACCTGCGTATCAATTTCTTCAAGATAGTCCTTCTCTAAATTGTCATAGCGTTCTTCGATCCAGAAAATTTTCCTCAGCAGATCGGCACGGCAGTCTTCCAATGTCTTGCCCCGCTTATCACGCAATGCTTCATTTGCCATCGTCATCAGCAGCGCGTCATCTTCTTCCCACCGTTTCAGTATAGATTGAATTGGGACACGATACTTCGGCACTGAGTCTTTGATTTTCAGCGGACGGATGTATGCCTCCACAACTTTTTGTCCGAAGTCATTGAAGTGTGCAGCCAGCACCTGGTTGACATCCTGCATATCGATCTGCATCTGAAAGTAATGCTTTACGTTATGATAGACCATTTGCAACAAACTAATCAGTGCCGTTGTGTTATCGTATGCACTGTAAAGCGCCGTCATTTTTTCGTAAGCATTGTCACTATCGTCAGCGACCTTTAATGCAGAGAACGTTCCGAACACATAGGAATATCCACGAGCCGGGCTATCATCGCGGAGTTGGTGGAATAATTCCAGCAAGCGGCTGCTGTAATTAGGAATCGTGATATACTCTTCAAAATCATCCCCACGTTCCTTCTCAAACCACCCCTTACTACACAGCTTGCGGATCAAAAAACGGGCGCGGCCAGAGATATCCCTCAGTTCCTCTTCGTCAATGTCTTCATCTTCAAACGTAGCATCCGCCAGTTCCTGCTCCAGCCTGCCGCGCAGCATGGAATACAAGACATCTTCCCGTATTTTCAGGTTTTCTTGGTATGCTGCGTACAGTACGTCCAGTGCATCCGCATATAAAATACGGTTGGGCGAAGCCAACGGCGAGAAAAGTTCACTGGGAACCACTTCGAAAAACTTCATAGGCCTACCACCTTATTCGACTGATATACGCTTTCTTTTCTATTATTGTAACCGCTTTCCGCTTACAAAACAAGATGCAAAAAGCTCTTGGCCTCCATTACAGAAGCCAAGAGCTTTTATCTTCTTTACCCTACCAGATTTTATTTCCGGGGAGACTTAATCGCAGCCTGGGCAGGTGCCAAAATCACAGAGCGTTCGGAATAACGATGGTACATCATTCATGATTTTTCAGTTCGCATTACTCCATTCCTGCAATGATTTTCTCCAAATTTTCTTCCTGCAAGTAGAATTCCGGCACACCTAATACAATAAAGTGTCTTTTCAGGTTATACGCTCTACTTCAAAGAGGTCGCTCCTGTATGTACCAGCGTCTACGACCGAGACCTTGCAATTCAGCCATTTTAACTTCTTTTCAATGCTGAGTTGGATTCTGTCCATGTTCATTTTCTTGGTTCGAGTACCAGATTGGAAGTCCCCCTCCAGCAGCAGAATAACAAAAATGGTCTTGTTTCGCTGTGCAACTTTTTCATTTTCCAATGCCTTTGCATACGGAATCAATTCTCCCTGCTGGAATGGACGATTTTCACCGAAAGTCTGCGCACCAAGCAGACAGGAGATCGTCATAGCCACCTTATGCGCCACTTCATTATCAAAACTTTCTCTGCCTTCCGTATCGACTGGCGTTGGCGAAGTGTCTACTTTTGTATTATCTATTGCTATTCTCCAACCATTTTCCGCTTCATTGCCAAGGCAATCCTTGACCTCAAGTAATATCAAAAAATTGTCCGTATCACAGATAAAGTCCACGCCTTTTGCGCCTGTCAGTTTATTGAACCGTTTCCGATAAAATTCGGTATCATCAAACTTGATAGCCCTTTCTCCCGGAAACGTAAATTGCAGTTCTCCTTCAGTTAGTACCATAAATTAAATCCTGTTCCCGATTATACAGCTCGTCAAATTCCTCCATAATCGAATTATGGTCAAGGTCAGCCAGTTCTTTTCCAATTTCCATCGCAATTTTTCCATTTTCTGCGTGATACAGTGAAACAAACTGTACCTCTATAGGCTTGCCCTGTGGATATTTTGCCATCAGATTAAAACTTTGCATAGTAAAATAGTCATGTGTCGTAACAAAGACTTGTACTCCTGCTCTTGCAAGCGCTCCTAATGCTTGCGCTATCGGCTCTACCATTTTGGGATTCATATTCGTTTCTGGTTCATCCCAGAACAGTACAGATCCTTTTCCAAGGCTTCCCGACTGAATTAGATAGACAACTGTTGCCAACTTTTTATAGCCTTCGGACACAAGCCCCATTTCAAATGAGCCCTCGCCCTCTACATTCAGATAGAATTTTTTATCTTTTTGGACAATTTTTCCCTTTATGCTATCTTCAAATTTTGAAAGGACTTCATTCTGCTCGCTGGTATACGCTCCCTTTTTCAGCGGCTTATCCAGTAGCTTCGTGAGGTCGTAATACATTTCTTCAAAGTCAATATGATACTCTTCATACAAACTCTGGAAATGTTCTGTTGCCGAAATCATCTCCTTGGGCGGAAGATATACAGGATCACATAGTTTACTTTTTTCTGAATGCCGCACTGAGACATCCGCATGGTTTTCTCTGCGGCTCCCAAAAGAAACCTCTATGATATCCCCCTCTGCGGTACAAACCTTCATTTTGGTATTCTTTGGTGCACCACGTCTGCGACTAGACATTCGTCCAATCTTTTTTTCGTCCGGACGAAAAACCCCCACCATTTTACCAACGATCATATCCTCTTGCTGCATCTGTGTGCATTTCAAGAAATCGCTACGTCCGTATGGCTTTACAAGCGAATACATAGCTTTTAGCAAAGTAGTTTTTCCGGTACTATTTTCACCTAAAATCACATTGATGTTCGGAGACCACTCCACGTCAATCGAATCGAAAATCATAAAATTCTCTAATGTAAGTGTCTTGATTTTCATAAGTAACGTTCCTCTCCAACATGCGATTTTCAGAATTTCATTCTGTCTTGAGTCTTATTATAGCTGATTTTCTAGTGAAATAAAAGGAGCTGTGGCAATAATCCTAGAAATTTTCAGCAGTTTTCATCCATTCATAAGCAACATACTTGGTCTGCACCATATCGGCCTTCCAGATATTGCTTATCAAAGGCCGCTGTGCTCTTGACGTGAGTATTGTCCTCCTGCCGGAATTCGTAAAGCGAATAAATCTCGCTCTCATGATTATCATTCATTGCTGCAAACCAGATTTCATCGCGGCGGAAAACAGTATTCTTCATCGTAGTCAGGTCGTGAGAACTGAATAGCAGTTGTGCGCCCTTCTTGTTCAGTTCCGGGTTCTTGAACATCTGAATCACATACCGGAGCAGCTTCGGATGCAGCTTGGCATCCAATTCGTCCACAACCACTGTGCGGCCTTCCTGCAATGCTACCATCAGAACCGGCAAGGCTGCAATCATCTTCTTGGTTCCATCCGATTCCGCTTCAAATGGAAGTTCGTAGACTTTGCCATTGATCGTTCTCTGCGTGAACAGGTGCTTGCTGTCCTCATCATAGCGATAACCGGACAAATCAATACCTACATCATTCAGTGCATGAATCAGGCTTTCCTTAGTCGTCTCACTCTTGGACACCAGCACAATGTTTTCTGCTCTAGGGTTCGCGTAGCTCTGCGTAATGCAGGATTCAAACCAATTTTGCACTTCTGCAATCACAGGAATATTATAATTGATTGCCAAAAAAGAAAGGTACGGCATCTTCGGATTGACATCCAGATTGATGCTCGCCTTACTGATGCTCGCGCCCAATTCAATCTTCTGACCGTCTCGCTCAAAAATCAGGCCCGTCTTCTTGCCGCCAAGAGTGCGCCACAGCAGAGACTCAAAAACAATTTCTTCCTTGAGAGAAATATAATACTGGTACTCCTTCTCGCCTACACGGAAAAACACCTGAAAAATCGTAGGCTCATTTACAGAGTTTTCATCCAGCATAAAAGGAGCCACACTGCTGCCCTGCTGGAAGATCATAGACTGTCGATTCTTCTCCAGTGCATGGATTGGCTTTACGACAAGGTTAATCAGGCAAAAGAATGCCTGAAGCAGATTTGTCTTACCGCCACCATTAGGGCCATAGACCGCGCTGACCGGAAGCAAATCTTCCGCTTTCTCCTGCCGAATCAAGGCATCCTGAAACTCCGGAATTGCCATTGCACGGAAATCAAATGTCGTTTCATCCTTATAAGACTTAAAATTCTGAAAAGAAAACTGGCAAAGCATTCTTTCAACTCCTTTCTGATATTAGTATACCTCATTTTTCGTTTTTATTCCAGTGTTTTAGAAAAAAATATTCTTATGCTGAATTTATAAATCCAGCATTGCGTTTTAGCCACTTTATTTGCTTACATAAAAGGAGAAAGGCATGGCCGAAGCCCCGCCTTTCCCTTATTAAACCTTAAACTTCGACAATGCGACTAAAAAGCTGATGGAAAGCACTTGATACAAGTCCTCGTCAAACTTGCCGTCCACATAGCTGTTCTTTTTCAGCGTGGCTTGATATTGCTTATCCACCATTTTCATAAGTTCGGGGGTGAGTTTGTTCAGACGGATGAAGCGCTGAACTTGCCGCCCACTTTCGCCGCTTGCTTGACCGACTAAATCGGCGCTTTCAAAATCCCCGACAACTTGTCGGGAATTTTCTTTTGACGGTCTACCAGCTTTTCTACGAATAGCTTCCAACTTCATTTCATAGGCTTTCGCCTTTTCACTCGGTAGAATATGCTCTCGCTGGCAGTTGCTATCCACCATCAGAATAATAGCAGTATCATCGTCCATATCCCGTACAATGCAGGGCATAGTCTCCACGCCTGCCCGCTGACTGGCATGGCAGCGGCGGTGGCCCGCTACAATTTCATACCCCCCATCTTGCCGAGGACGGACAATAGCAGGGGTCATAACGCCGTATTCTTTTATACTGTCCACCATTTTGTCCATCTCGTCATCGTCACGGACTTGAAAAGGGTGATTTCGAAAGGGATGTAGTTCCGTCAGCGGCAAAATTTGGATTTTCTCTAATTTTGCATCCTGCCGCTCCTGCTCACTCGAAAACAGATTATCGAGCGAGGGCAGATTGATGTTGCTGCCGTACTCTCTCATTCTCCGTCACCTCCTTGGCAAGCGCTTTGTATGCCAAACTGGCCGGGCCGTTGGCATCGTAGGTCAGCACGCTATGTGTGCTGGCGGCGCTTTCTGCTGTGCGCGTACTGACCGGGATTTCTGCACGGTAAATTTTCAGCGCGTGACCGTAGGCACTGCGCAGGGCAGCACACACATCTTTGGATAGGTTGGTGCGCTTGTCCACCATCGTCAGCACAATGCCGTCAATATCCAAGCGGGGATTGATACGGCGCTTTACTTGGTTGACGGATTTGAACAGGGATACCAGACCTTTGAGGGCGAAATGCTGCGCCTGCACAGGAATCAACACCCTGTCAGCCGCAACAAGCGATGCTACGGTGATGATGCCCAGCGAGGGCATACAGTCGATCAAGCAGTAGTCGTATTTATCCTTGAACGGCTCCAATGCCTGTTCCATGATTTTCTCGTGCGCCATAACGTTTACAAGGCTCACTTCCATATCAGACAGACCAATGTCGGAGGGAATGAAATCTACCTTTTCTTCATGGTGAATTACCACTTCTGGCGGCTTTTCGTCCTTGATAACAGATTCCATTAGGTCGCTGATTGTTGCGCCGTTTTCGGTGCCCGCATAGCCGAGATAGCTGCTCAAATCACCCTGCGGGTCGGCGTCCACCAACAGCACCTTGTAGCCCATCGCCGCAAGTGCTGTGCCAAGATTTACGGTGGTGGTCGTTTTACCCACGCCGCCTTTTTGGTTTGCAACTGCAATAGTTTTCATATTCCGCTCCTTTACCGTTCCATGCTGATAAGTCTACGAGCCGCCAGCAGATAGTCGTTATAGTCCTTGCCGATGGCCGGAGGTGTGTCCTGCACGATATATCCCCGTTCTGTCAGCCCTTTTGCCACAATTTTTGTAAAGTTCCTGCCGGGTTCATCACGGTCAAAGCAAAGTGCCACGCGCTTAACTTCGGGATGCTGCTGTAAAAAGTAGTCAATCGGCTGATGGTTCAACCCGCCCAGCGCCAAGTAGTGGACACTGCGCCACGGGGAATCATGTTTGTACTGCCGCAGCGTTGCGCCGGACATAGCATCAATGGGGGCTTCGTAGATTTCCACGGTATCGCAGTTTTCTGATTCGGCGGGAATCAGAAAGCCATACTGTTTTTGGCTGCCCGCGACATCTCCGCGAAAGCTGCCTTGACAGCCGCGCTGAAAAGCAGAGCGCGGTACACCTTCTGCGTCCTTGCCCACAAACACACAGTTGCGATAGCTGCCGCGTGTGGTTTGGTACAGGATACCGCTGTTCACGCAATAACGCAGTACCTTCGGACTGATACCGCGCTGCATCAAATAAGCGACTGCGGCTTCGGTGTTTCGATCTGCGGCTGGCAGTTCAAACGGACGAATCATATGCTGCCGAGTAGGTGTTGCTTTAGCCGCCTGAATAGAAACGGGCATTGGAGTCATCGCACTCAACAGCCGTATTGCTGACACAAAATCCATACCCTCAACCTTCGTCAGATAGTCGATAGCATTGTTACCGCCCACACTTTGGGCGTACCAGTGAAACTTCCCATTCGCAGGGGTAATAACAAGGCTGCTGTGCGTTTTTGTGCGATATTCCTTGTCTGTTTTGCGGACAAGCTCGCCGGGATGGTAGGTTTCAAGGTACTGCATGACGCTGATACGCCGCGCAGCCTCGATGTTCTTCTGATATTTGCCCATGATGACCTCCAAGATTGTAATAAAAAAAGCACCTCATCTGCGAACAGGTAAGATGCTTGTAAGAAACGATATTCTCTTTTTCAGCTGGCTGTTTCTTCAGCCAGCTGGAGAGGGGGTGTGGGGGAGAGGGACGCGCCGCGCCCATTCCTATAAAAGTGTATAGTATCCCCTTGGTGCATTTATATTGATTTTACGTTGTATGCTCTATTTCGCACGTTGCAAAGGTAACCCTTATAAGGTATAATCTATTATGATAAGGTAAGGCAGGTGAGCATCCATGCGTTTTTTCTTGATGCAGCGTGACCATCAAGTGGCTGTTATTGAAATAGCCGAAAAAACCGGCGATATAATTGATGTGGCTGAGATTCTTTCTGCGCAAAGAATCCCCCTCGGCGCAAAACATATCGACGGCAGTTTCGATGTTCTCTCCCTGCGTAAATGGTGGGCTGGGCGTGGTATTCCTGCAAGCCGCTCCGGGCTGGAACACGCGCTGGAAGCACTGCACGTTCCCTATGCAGAACTTCTGCTCGTCAAGTGCAGCGGCCTGAGCCTTTCCGATCAATATTGGGTCACTCCCTGCGATGCTCCGCAACGCTGGCATGATGTAAACTTTTACGAGAATGACTTTTCTGACGATGTGGGCCGCGCCTTGTTTGGTGAGGGCGTTCTCTCTGCACAGCCGGATTTGTGTTCTCCCTGCAATACCTCGGATGGCTTTTTACAAAAGCGCTGGCGCATTGCGGACGGGAAACGGATTCTGTTAAAGGCCGGTTCGGGCATTTACCAGCAAGAGCCTTACAATGAAATTGTTGCCTCTTCGTTGTATGACACCCTCGGTATGCCGCACGTTTCCTATTGGCTCGTAGATCAGGGCGGGCAGGTCATGTCCGCTTGCGAGTGCTTCACTGACGAGCACACAGAACTTGTCACCGCTGCCCAATTTATGCGACTGCTGCCGCAGCAACAGGGTGTCTCCAACTGGCAGCACTTTAACGATTGCTGTAATGCGGTTGGAATCTCCGATATACAAAAAAATATCTGCAATATGCTGGCCGCCGATTATATCTTAGCCAACACAGACCGACACTTGGGTAATTTCGGTTTCCTCCGTGATTCCGAAACGCTAGATTGGAAAGGACTTGCCCCTATCTATGACAGCGGCACAAGCCTTTGGCAGATGACACTCACTCGCGCCATCAGCGCGGATGCAATGGTTCCGGCAAAGCCGTTTGAAACGTCGCAGCAATCTCAGCTAAAATTGATCGCACCTTATGTAGATTTGCCGCTGGAGCGCCTTGATGGATTTTCTGGCAAGGTAAAGGACATCTTGGAGGATGCTGCCCAGTTTGATGATGGGCGAGCTGCGAAAATTGCTACCGCTATTGAGGGCAGAATCCAAACGCTGCGTTCCATGACCATGTGACAGAGAACTGGGTCACATACGAACTGGTGACAAATTGTCACCAGTTGATATAGAATTTACAAAAACAGCGTCCGCCAATTACATTCGGAGGACGCTGTTTCCATATATTCACAGGCGTGTACCTATGCACTGCTTTTTTCAGTTGGCTTTCCCTGCTGGCTAAACTCTTTGGCAAGGGCAACCATCTTTTGTGCCGGTCTATAACTATCCAGCACATGAGGACTGACCAAGAAATTTAGGATGCAAACTTTTGGTATCATGTAGCTGCTGCCTATTTTGAAGTACCGAAAATATCCATTGCTGCACCACGTTGTAATGGTATTATGATGGTAGCCGGTAAACTTGCTGACTTCCGTAGCACTTAGTACATCGCTGTATAGCCGCATCTTGCATTTCAGAAAAGCCGCGAATTTATCTTTGTCTTTTGCCGTGTCAAGATTGGCCCATTCCCGTAGCGTAAGGGTTTTCCTTGGGCTTCCCTTGTTCCAACTTTCCAAGTAGTAGCCTGTTGGGGGTGTATATCTTTGCGGGTTGGATTGGCGCTTTTTTAGGTAGGCAATAACATCCTTTGTGTTGATAATGTACTGCCGCGTTTTCTTACCGGTATCTATGCAGGGCACAAGCCCGCTTTTCAGCAAGTATCGGGCTGTCTTTTTACTGATATGGCAGATGACACGCATCTGTTCCAGCCCGATTTTTTCGGGGTAAGTTTCCTTGATTTTTGCAAAATCATAACTGTAATCCACTATAATCACCGTCCGCTATTTGAACTCATCAACAGCAGGTAGGGGGCGGTTTGATTTTTTCGATAAGGGGATTTTTGCATAAAATTTAGTCAACGTAATTCTGTAAATGCCTGTTGTAATAAGGAAAATCAGCCCATTTTGTTCTCTCCGGCTTTTCTCTCCAACATCTCTCCAACGTGCCAAAAACGCCCATTTTTCTCTCATTTTTCCCGGAAAATCAGCTTTTTGAAATGGGTTCGAATTGCGACGTTTTGACGTTAAAAAGGACTCTCTTTTCGACTTTTTTCTTCGTTTTGCCGCCGAATCATCTTCCAGTAACTTCCGCTTTTTACCGGCAAATTCCACCAGTGGTGGTTTAGGCGATAAAACTCGAAATCAATTTGACAGCAATGTCACGTGGGTTCGAATCCCACCGTCTG
>OMGH01001921.1_pt1 | contig 11250 bp, 8 predicted proteins | sample 1645841 | NCBI WGS metagenome assembly OMGH01 (sample SAMN00849584, study PRJEB25192) | human gut metagenome
AAAATGGAAATAGTACATACTATCAAGGACTTGCAGGCCGGACTTTCGGCTATGAGAGCCCAGGGTAAGAAGGTCGGTCTGGTACCTACGATGGGGGCCTTGCATGCCGGTCATGCTTCATTGGTAAAACGTTGTGTGGCGGAGAATGATGCCGCTGTAGTAAGTGTTTTTGTAAATCCTACTCAGTTTAATGACCAAAATGATTTAATCAAATATCCCCGTACGCCGGAAGCTGATTGTCGTTTGCTGGAAGAATGTGGGGCTGCGTTTGTTTTTGCTCCGGCAGTGGAGGAGATGTATCCGGAACCGGATACGCGCCAATTCAGCTACGCACCTTTGGATACGGTAATGGAGGGAGCCTTTCGTCCGGGACACTTTAACGGTGTGTGCCAGATTGTGAGCAAGTTGTTTGATGCGGTGCAGCCGGATCGCGCCTATTTCGGAGAAAAGGACTTTCAGCAATTGGCCATTATCCGTGAAATGGTGCGTCAGATGAAGTATCCGTTGGAGATTGTAGGTTGTCCCATTGTACGTGAGGAAGACGGCTTGGCGCTGAGTAGCCGCAATGCCCGTCTGTCTGACGAGGAACGTAAAAATGCCTTGAAAATTTCGCAGACTTTATTTGAAAGTCGTACCTTTGGAGCCTCACATACGGTAGCTGAGACACAGAAGTTTGTGGAAGACACCATCGCAGCCGCCCCCGGATTGCGTTTGGAATACTTTGAGCTGGTGGATGGCAATACCTTACAGAAGATTACCGATTGGGAGGAAACTTCTTATGCTGTGGGTTGCATCACAGTATTCTGTGGGGAAGTCCGTCTGATTGACAATATCAAGTACAAAGAGCCTGCTGCCTTGTAATTTATAATTAGTAATTCGTAATTTATAAAGATATGATGATTGAAGTGTTGAAGTCGAAAATCCATTGTGCCCGCGTCACGGAAGCGAACCTGAACTATATGGGAAGCATTACGATTGATGAAGATTTGATGGATGCCGCCAACATGATTGCCGGCGAGAAGGTGTATATCGCCGACAATAATAACGGTGAACGTTTTGAAACCTACATTATTAAAGGCGAGCGTGGCTCTGGCAAAATTTGCCTGAACGGTGCGGCAGCCCGCAAGGTGCAACCTGATGACATCGTTATTATCATGTCCTACGCGCTGATGGACTTTGAAGAAGCCAAGTCGTTCAAGCCGACGGTGATTTTCCCCGACCCGGCAACGAACAAGGTGGTGAAGTAGTCTCTTTATTGAAATATGGAAATAAAGCCCTGTTTGCAATTTATTTGTAAACGGGGCTTTGTTTTTACTTCTGATTCTTCTCCGCAGGGTTCGTATGAGAATGAGGAGCCGATTTAATCTTGTCGAGTAAATACAGAATCTCAGTTTGGACATCAAAATTATATCTTTGGTAATCTTGATAGGTGGGTATCAAGTCCGGATAAAGTGTGTGGGCACACCGGTCTTTGCCCGGAAAGCATATTTGTATGGAGTTGGAGATAGAGCCTTGCATACCGGTATAGGGTAGCCGGAATAAGGTTTGTTCCATGTAGGTATTGGGGGCTTGTCCGCTGGGTATTCCTACAAGGGTAGCCCCCATTTTCCACAGATAGAAAGTGTAGTGGAAAGCTGCACTGAAGGTACGTTCGTTGGTAATGACGTAAATGTGTTCCGGAGTATAGAGCGCCTTTCCTTGTTGCTTTCTCAGTTCTTCCGGCACACTGGACATACAGTTCTCGATGAAGTCGGTCCGTCGCTGTTCTATGTCTGTGGTGTCTGCTTCGTCCGTACTAAAAGTGTAGTCACCGTAGGCATAGTCTGTTTCGTATGCTTGGTTGAAATCCTGTAAGTTTGTCTGTAGTTTTTGCATGTAGAGGGGAGAGATGATACGATAGAATTCTATATCCATATCCGTTTGCAGGAAGTGGTCGCCGAACAGTTGGTAGAGTGTGGGTAGGACAATTGGAGTCCAGCCGCCGCTATTGTTGCGCAAATCTATGATGAGGGTGGAGGAGGCTTCCTTCTTCATCTCTTTCAGCATATGGGCGAAAACTTCGGAAAGGGACGGGAGTTGCCGAATGGCTTGCAGGGTATCGGCGGGCATATCTTGTTTCAGGATATCCCGATAATAGAATCCTATTTGCCGGTATAAATCTTTCAGCCCTTGTTTTTGCATATACTCAAAATTATCCCGTGCCATGATACTGTTGATATTGATGAGCATTATTTGCTTGTCGTTGTCTATGAACTGATAGGCCAGTTGTTTGTCTGTATAAGCTTTCCAACTGTTATTGTGTTGCATGGGTGTGTTTTGCACTTCCTGCCTTGACAATAAGGGAAGGGTTAATCCTCTTGATTTGCCGTCGGGAGTAAGAAGTGAGAGGTGAAGGTTGTCTTTCATTTCAGGGAAAAGCTGTCTCAAGAAATGTTCCGTAGGCATGGACCTGCATAGATTGGCATAACGGTCATATAGGTTTTCACTGGCTTGGATAGCGGCAGTGCGGGCCAGTACCTCTTCTAAAGAATCTCCGTTTGATACGGCTACCTAACAAGTCTTTGTACGTTTCAGGGATTCCTTGAAGTATAATGCCGTCGGGGATGGTGCGTACTTCCAGTGCCAGGTAACGCTGATTTGCTTGTTGATTGGCTGTGGGAGGTAAAAGGTAGGTATGTCCGTCTTGCAGATTGGATAGGAAAATGCTTACCTTATCAAAAAAGGTCTGTTTCGTACCGGGAGTCCGGCGTAACTCGTTCTCCAGATGGAAAGCTTGTTCGTAGAAGAATACTTTTCCTCCGAAGCCGCTGTAAGGGTCGGGATGGGTTGCTGCCAGTTCTTTTACCAGATACCGAAAGTCTGAGGCAAGGGAATCCCCGTTTAGGGGCTCTTGGGCGCTTGCCAATAGGGAAGCCAGACAGGGAAGGAGGGATAGATAAATACGTTTCATATTCTTGAAATATTTAAATTGTATGCTAGAAGGGGAAAGTAGAGGGAGAGGTTGTAGTAGAATAAAAAAGGTGGAGTTCGTATGTCTCCACCTTTCATGACAGATTCTTATTTTTTTAGCTGCTCGTTCATCGCTGCTGCTGCCTTTCGTCCGTCTCCCATGGCAAGGATTACGGTGGCACCTCCGCGGACAATGTCGCCTCCGGCAAAGATGGTCGGGATGGACGACTGCATGTTATCGTTGACGGCAATCGTTCCTTTCCGGCCCAATTCCAGTCCCTTGATGGAGCTTGGGACAATCGGGTTGGGAGATACACCTACGCTGACGATGGCAAGGTCGATGTCGATGGTTTCCGTGGCTCCGGGAATGGGTACGGGACTGCGGCGTCCGCTGGCATCCGGTTCACCCAGTTCCATTTTCTGAAGCACCACTTGTTTCACTTTTCCTTGTTCGTCGGCAATGTATTCGATTGGGTTGTGGAGGGTCAGGAATTCTACACCTTCTTCCTTGGCATGTTTCACCTCCTCGATACGTGCCGGCATTTCTTCTTCCGAACGACGGTAGATAATCATGGCACGCTCTGCACCGAGACGGCGTGCGGTACGTACGGAGTCCATAGCTGTATTTCCACCACCTATCACGGCTACGCATTTGCCGAAAGGAACCGGAGTATCGGAGTCTTCACTGGCGGCATCCATCAGATTGACACGGGTCAGGTATTCATTGGACGAGAGGATATTGATGGAGTTCTCGCCGGGGATATTCATAAAGTTGGGCAGTCCTGCTCCGGAAGCTACGAATATGCCCTTGAATCCTTCCTCTTCCAGTTGTTCCACGCTGAGCGTCTTGCCGATGATACAGTCCTTGACGAATTCTACTCCCATTTTGGCAAGGTTGTCAATTTCCACATCCACCACTTTGTTGGGCAGGCGGAACTCAGGAATGCCATATTTCAATACACCACCAATCTCGTGCAGTGCTTCGAAAACAGTCACGTCATAGCCATACTTCGCCATATCTCCGGCAAATGACAGACCGGCGGGACCCGAACCGATGACGGCAACTTTGATGCCGTTCTTTTCCTTGATTTCCGGTACGGAGATTTGCCCGCTCTCCCGTTCGTAATCGGCGGCAAAGCGTTCCAGATAACCGATAGCTACCGGCTTCTCGTTCATCTTCAGGTGTATACATTTGGATTCACACTGCTTTTCCTGCGGACAGACGCGACCGCAGACGGCAGGCAGTGCACTGGTTTCTTTCAGTGTCTTGGCTGCTTCGAGGAATTCACCGCGCTCAATGTTCTTGATGAAGCGGGGGATGTCGATACCTACCGGACAACCTTCCGTACATCCGGGGTTGGCGCAGTCCAAGCAACGTTTGGCCTCTGTCAGCGCTTGTTCTTTCGTTAACCCTTGGTTGACTTCCTCCTTGCGGCTGTGCGAGCGGTATTCTGCATCGAGCTCGTTCATCTCCACGCGTGGAATGGCAGTCCGTTCTTTGGCTTTCATGGATTTGCGTAACTCCTGACGCCATGCAGCATTACGGCTTTTCTCATCTTCCATGTTTTCACCGGTAGCTTGGCAGGTCTGAGGTTCTTCCAGCTTGTGCATCTCCTCGCGTTCGATGTTTTTAAAAGCGCCCATACGCTTCAGCATCTCGTCGAAGTCCACTTGATGTCCGTCGAACTCAGGGCCGTCCACACATACAAATTTGGTCTTTCCTCCGATGGTGATTCGGCAGGCGCCACACATGCCGGTACCGTCAACCATAATCGTATTCAGGGATACATCCGTGGGGATTTCGTATTTCTTTGTCAGCAAACAAACAAATTTCATCATGATGGCGGGGCCGATGGCGAAACACTTGTTCACCTTCTCGCGCTTGATGACTTCTTCTACGCCTTCCGTCACCAGACCTTTTCGTCCGTAGGAACCGTCGTCGGTCATGATAATGACTTCGTCGGAGCTTTCGCGCATCTCCTTTTCAAGGATGATCAGTTCTTTGGTACGTCCTGCCAGTACGGTGATGACGCGGTTGCCGGCAGCTTTCAGCGCTTGTACGATAGGGAGCATGGGAGCTACGCCTACACCACCTCCGGCACAGACCACAGTACCGAAGTTGTCAATGTGCGTAGCTTGTCCCAACGGGCCGACAACATCCGTAATATAATCGCCTTCGTTCAGTTCGCAAAGACGGGTAGAGGAGAGCCCGACTTCCTGAACCACCAGTGTGATGGTTCCCTTTACCGGGTCGGCTTCCGCAATGGTAAGCGGCATACGTTCGCCTTTTTCGCCCACACGTACAATGACAAAGTGCCCTGCCTTACGTGATTTGGCAATCAATGGTGCTTCAATGACTAACTTAAAGACCTTTTCAGAAAAGTGTTCTTTGCTAATGATTTTATTCATTATCTAATAATTTTGTTGGTGTAATTACGCAATTACTGTCAGATTGATAGATTTTGCAAAGATAGGGGTTATTTGGTAATATCAAAAGAAGAATAGGGTAAAACTGCATGTTGTCACTGGATAACATTCCTTTGTCACTATAATTTGTTCACTTTCTACAGCCTGCCTACTTTTGAAATAAAAAATGAGGAAGAGTATGTATCGAAATGTTTTTTTAGGGGCAATTTTATTGAGTATGCCTTTGGTGGTTTGGTCGCAGCAGGATACGATTGCCGACCAGCGTTTGGAAGAAATTATGGTAACTGCTAAACTCCCGTTGGTAGAAATATCTGCCGGTAAAACAAGTTACCGGATGGATGCGTCAGTCACTCAAAGTACGGGAAGTCTTTATGATGTTCTTGCTTCCCTGCCGGGAGTCGTGATAGATTCCAATGGTAATATCTTGCTGAACGGACAAAGCGGTGCGACGATTCTGATGGATGGCAAGCCTACTTATCTTTCGGGAGATGAATTGATGAGTCTGTTGAAATCTACTCCTGCAACTAATGCTGATAAGATAGACTTGATAACCCAGCCTTCCGCACGCCACGATGCGGCGGGAAGCTCCGGGTTGATTGATATCCGTACAAGAAAAATCAGACTGCGCGGTGTGAATCTGGCCTTGAACGGCAATGGCAGTCTTGGACGGACGGGTAGCGGTTATGGAGGTGCCTCCATGAATATCCGGGAGAATAAGTTCAATCTTTATTTGAACTATTCGTATTATCAGGGGAAGGATGTCATAGACTTGTTTATCGACCGTGCGTTCGAACGGGATGGAGGAAGGATGATGCAGGACTCTTACCGGAAGCGTAGGAATTATTCGCACTATTTTCGTACCGGATGTGATTATTATCTCAATGAGCGGACAGTTTGGGGAGTCTCATTGGGTGGAAACTTTTCCCGGCAAAGGGAAAATGCAGGCATGTTTACGGAAATCCGAGAAACCGGAGTTGCGGGAAATACTTACAGCCATGCGGAGCAAAACCGGAATAATGTTTCTGCCGGAACCAGTATGGTGCACAAGCTGAAAAGAGAAGGGGGAGAACTCAGCGCTTCTTTTGATTATTTCCATTACTACCGTGTTGGAAACCAGTTGATGGATAGTTTTAAGCCCGATACATTGAAAGGGGATATGAAGGGAAATACCGACTTATATGTCGGACAGATAGATGCGGTTTATCCATTGAGTGAGGTTTGGAAGTTACAGGCCGGAGTCAAAACCTCATTTGTTACGATAGACAATACGGCAGGTTATATGCGTCCGTCGGTTTCCGGCTGGCTGCCGGACGGGGCACTTGGTTCCCGATTCGTATATGATGAGAATATCAATGCCTCTTATCTACAAGTCGGCTATGAGAAAGACCGCTTGAAAATCTCAGCGGGTCTAAGGTTGGAACATACCCATGTACACGGGGATTTTGGAGGAAATACACAACAGAAAGACTCTTCGTTTACAACGAATTACTTCCATTTGTTTCCTACTATTGCTTTGCAATACGGTTTGACTTCGGAACATCTGTTTCAGCTTTCGTATGGCAGGCGTATTACCCGCCCCAATTATGGTGATTTGAATCCTTTTACCTATATATTTGATGACTATACCCATGAAGGGGGAAATACGAAGCTGCATCCTTCTTTCTCTGATAATATAGAGTTGGGGTATGTGTATCGTGACTGGTTTCAGACAGTGCTCTTTTTCTCGCATACAGATGATGCTATCATGAAGAGCTATCGCGAACAGGAGGGGCGGCGTATCTATGTAATGCCCCAGAATCTGTCTTCCTATGTACAGACGGGTATGCGTGTACATGCCGCCAACCTCTCACCTGTTTCTTTTTGGAAGGTGAATCTGACCGCTATCGGTATTTATAATAATTATGGTTGGACGGAGCAAGGGCAGAAAATGAAAAACCGTATGTTTACCCCGATATTCGGCTGCATGAACCAGTTTGCTTTCACTTCCGTATGGTCGGCCGAACTTTCGGCAAATTATAATGGACGAATGGCCTACGGACAAGCCACAGTACATCCGGCGCTGGAAGTGAATGTCGGCATCCAAAAGAAGATGTTCCGTAACAGATGCACCGTTACCTTGTTTGCCAAGGATGTATTCAACACCAATTATCAAAAAGTAGATATTCAATCTCCCGGTGTGCAGGCGTTTGTTGACGAACGGCACAACAAACGTGTGCTGGGTATTGCTTTCTCTTGGCGTTTTCAAAAAGGCAGCGATACAAAAGAAAGCAGAAGGAAAAAAGAAATAGATGAAACAAAAAGAGTAAATTTGTAACTACTATGGGCAGACTGTGGAACAAATGGCTGATGCCGGCATTATTTGCCGTGATTCTTTTTCTATGTATTCGTGTGGCGAATGATATTCCGAAACATGAATACTATTGGGAAAGTAATGAGTGGAATTTCATGTTGAAGGATATGCTTGTGGTACTCTTCATGTCTTACCCTATCTTTTTTCTATTGAAGTATTGGCTTTGTTTGTGCCGGAAGCGGAAGTTGGTGTGGTGGCAGGAATACGGGGTGGTTGTCCTGACAGCTCCCGTCTGGTGTCTTCTGACGATGTGGGTTATCCGCTTTTTGATGGGGGTAAGTCTTGATTTATACGATGTGCCTATTCCCGCCATAGTCAGTATGTTGCTTGGCGGCTTCTTCTATATATTCTTGCGTAATCAGATGATACAGAAGGAAAACGAAGCTCAACGCCTGCAATTGGAGAAGATAAAAAATGACCAGCTCCAGACAGAGCTGAAATTCCTTAAAGCACAATATCATCCACACTTTCTTTTTAATGTACTCAATACGGTTTATTTTCAGATAGATGAGAATAATGAGGCTCCACGGCATACTCTTGAGCAATTGTCCGATTTGCTTCGTTACCAATTATACAATGACGGGGAGAAAGTGCAAGTTCGTGTGGAAGTGGAATATCTGAAACAATACATCAGCCTATGTAAACTTCGTGCTACGAAGCGGCTGCAGTTGCAGGTGCATTTCGATGAAATGGAGGCGCAGGTTGAGATTTATCCATTGTTGTTTGTACCGTTGGTGGAGAATGCTTTCAAATATGTGGGAGGGAACTATTTTATAGCTATGGATATGTGTCTGAAAGAAGGCAAGTTGTGTTTTAGTATTGAAAATTCTATACCGGAACCATTAGTGCACCAGAAAGGAAAACATGGAATCGGCATAGAAAATCTGAGGCGCAGGCTGGAGCTGCTATATCCGGAGCGTCATACGCTGGACATAAATAGAGGAGATACTTTGTTTAGAGTAAAACTTGTGATAGAATTATAGGATGAAACAGGTAAAATGTGTAATAACCGATGACGAGCCTACTGCATGTGAAGGATTGCAACGCTATGTGGAAAAGGTGGATTTCCTTTCTTTAATGGGTGTATGTGAAGATACTATGCAGTTGAACACTCTTTTGCAGACTGAGCAGCCGGACTTGTTGTTTCTGGATATTGAAATGCCTTATCTTTCGGGGCTTGAACTCTTGGCATCTCTTGCCCATCCGCCTCATGTGATTATCACTTCCGCTTATGAGCAGTATGCATTGAAAGGTTATGAACTTGATGTTACGGACTATCTGTTGAAACCGATTTCGTTTGACCGGTTCCTGAAAGCGGTGAATAAAGTACATGGTCTTTTGCAGCAGGAGAAATGGCCGGATGAAGCTAATAATTTTATATTTGTCCGTTCAGACCGTCAGATGCATAAGGTGTTGTTTAAGGATATTCTGGTGGTGGAGGGGCTGGAAAATTACGTCTGTATTTATACGGAAAGCACAAAGCTGCTTGTACGTTCTACCATGAAGCGTATGATAGAGGCTCTTCCTGGTGGAGTATTTCAGCAAGTCCATAAATCATATCTGATAAATTTGGAAAAGATTGAGATGATAGATGGCAATCGGATTATAGTTGGGAGGCATACTGTTCCGGTGGCACGTAATTTCCGCGAGGAGGTGTTTGCACGTATTTTGAAGAATACTTTGTAGTTGCGCAGGAGAAGCTTGTCATGATAAAACTCCGGGCACGAATTACATGGATTTCACGTTTTTTGCTAACCGCAACTGTGAAATTCATGTAATTCGTGCCCGAAAGAAAGTGTCAAAGGCGTATTGCTGCACGTGACTATTATGGCCTTAGTCTATTATTTCAAATCCCGTATACGGAACCAATGCCTTTGGTATGCGGATTCCTTCTGGAGTCTGGTTGTTTTCCAGCAAGGCGGCAACGATGCGTGGCAGAGCGAGTGCGGAACCGTTCAGCGTATGGCAAAGCTCTGTTTTCTTTTCTGCCGTACGGTAGCGGCATTTCAGACGGTTGGCTTGATAAGTGTCAAAATTAGAGACGGAACTTACTTCCAGCCAGCGTTTCTGTGCTTCGGAATACACCTCAAAGTCAAAACAGAGGGCAGCCGTGAAGCTCATATCGCCACCGCAAAGGCGCAGGATGCGGTAGGGGAGTTCCAGCTTTTGAAGCAAACCTTCTACGTGGTCCAACATCTCCTGGTGGGATTGTTTGCTGTGTTCCGGTTTGTCGATGCGTACCAGTTCCACTTTGGAGAATTCGTGCAGGCGGTTCAAGCCACGTACGTCTTTCCCGTATGAACCGGCTTCACGGCGGAAACATTGTGTGTATGCACAGTTCTTGATGGGCAACTGCTTTTCGTCCAGAATCACATCACGGTAGATGTTGGTTACGGGGACTTCGGCGGTAGGAATCAAGTAGAGGTCGTCCACTTCGCAATGATACATTTGCCCTTCCTTGTCAGGCAGCTGTCCCGTGCCGTAGCCGGAAGCGGCGTTCACCACTGTGGGCGGCATTATTTCCGTATAGCCGGATTTGCGTGCTTCGTCCAGGAAGAAGTTGATGAGTGCGCGTTGCAGTTGTGCGCCTTTGCCTTTGTATACGGGGAAGCCGGCACCGGTAATCTTGACACCCAGGTCAAAGTCTATCAAGTCATATTTCTTGGCCAGTTCCCAGTGGGGCAGGGCGTCTTTGGGCAGCTCGGTTTCCATACCACCTATTTTCTCTACTACATTGTCGTCGGCACCTACGCCTTCAGGCACGCTGTCGTAGGGAACGTTGGGGATGGTATAAAGCAAAGTCTGCAAATCGTTGGCAGCCTGGTCCATATTGGCTTGCAAGTCCTTGTTGACTTCTTTCAGCTCGGCCACGCGGCTTTTGGCGGCTTCTGCTTCTTCTTTCTTGCCCTCCTTCATCAGTTGTCCGATGGATTTGGAGAGTGAGTTGGCTTCTGCCAGGTTTTTATCTAGGATGGTTTGATTGGCTTTTCTTTTGTCATTGAAGTCCAGCACTTGTGCAATGGTTTCTTTTGCATTCTTGAAGTGCTTCTTTTCCAGTCCGCGGAGAACCGCGTCGGTGTTTTCTGTAATTTGTTTGATGGTAAGCATATCTTATACTTGTTTTTATGTTATTCGGTTTTGTGAGTGCAAAGATATGGAAAAAACAAATAAAGTGTTGCTTTTGACATAAAAGAAAGGGATGCAACCTATTCGGATTGCATCCCTTTTCCTTATTTCTTGTTCGGAAACTTATGCTTCTGCATTTTCTGCAGGGATAACAGAAACTGAACGTCTGTCTTCCTTGCCCACTTTGAACTGTACAGTTCCGTCTACTAAAGCGAAAAGAGTGTGGTCTTTTCCCATACCGATGTTATTACCCGGGTGGAATTCAGTACCTCTTTGACGAACAATGATGTTACCTGCTTTGCAAGCTTCGCCACCAAATATCTTAACGCCTAATCTCTTGCTCTGTGATTCGCGGCCGTTCTTAGAACTACCGACACCTTTTTTATGTGCCATTTCTT
>OMGH01001925.1_pt1 | contig 11221 bp, 10 predicted proteins | sample 1645841 | NCBI WGS metagenome assembly OMGH01 (sample SAMN00849584, study PRJEB25192) | human gut metagenome
GTCACTTTACTGTTTTGGTAGCGCTTTTTGCCCCCACTTTTGCATTTTGACGGCACTTTTTGCCCCCACACTTTTTCGGCTCTGATTTGTGCGGGGGCGCTTTTTGCCCCCACACTAATGAAACTGCATCACTACATCCATAATAACGATTTCCTCTGCCATCATCCTGGTCTGTGTTCTTAGCTGTAACTGTTCTGTAAAGAAACTTGGATTCTTTGGCTTATGCTTTTTCAGCCACTTAGCTTCAATATCATCGAGCAACTCATATGCTGTATCATTGACTTCATCTGCTCGCTCTTCAAGCTCCCCGAACCGCACCAAACTCTTATATCTCATTGGATATTCTTCCTTGATATATTTAATCCACATTCGCCCATACTTTCCTGCTTCTATATCTGCCTTCTCTGTTCCTGCGACAAGAACCGGATAGAAGATTCCATCCCTTTCTTCATATGGGATACCTAGCTTTTCAAATGTTGTCTTACTCATAATGATTACCGCCTTTCTCATCACTTTGCAGAATATCAAGCACATACTTTAATGGAACTAGCAGTTCTTCAATATCTATACCTCTGTCTGCTTCATCTAATGTCTGTAATTCTTCCAGTATCGTATCAAGATGCACCTGTACTTTCTTTGCCATTTCTTCGTTCAGTTCCCGCATAAGCTTATATGCTGCTGACTTGGAAATCCCAAGAATTTCCATAATATCTTCCACTTTTAAAAACTTTTCGTTCATGCCTTTCACCACCTTTCCTTAATAAAATGTTGTTTTGGCGTTTCTCCATACCAGTTCTGCTGATGTCATAACCAGCCTCATTACCTGAGATATTCTCCTGTAATACCGCCCGCTCCTGCTCGAGGTACTCGGTCCACTTGGGGGAGTGTCTACACTCGCTCGCTTCACATTTAATTCTATAAATGAATTTCACACGAAGGTCATGGCAAATGCCTGTTAGATTTCTGGTACCGCTCATTCAGTTGTTTTTTTCAATACCATATCGTATAGATAATTGAATTAGCATTATTCTATACTGTATGGTATTGAATTGTCGAGAAGTTTTTCTAATGTTCTCGTATAGAAAAACTTCCATTTTCATTTTTTCCGTGTTATACTGTCTTTTACAGTCCATCAGGGACAGATAAACGGAGGTGACTACACTATGACAATTGGTGAACGAATAAAGAAAATACGGGTATTCCGTAAAATGACAATGGATGAGCTGGGCGGTGCACTTGGATTTAAGGGCAAAAATATGTCTGTCCGCATATCCCAGTATGAAACCGGTGCCCGCATTCCCGGTGAAGATATGATTCTAAAGCTTGCTGATGCTTTGCACTGCAATTACAAGGCAATCTCTGATTACAGCCTTGGTGCTGCTGAAGATATCATTGAAACACTTTTCTGGCTTGAAGAAAGTGCCACATCTCTCCCGGCACGTGGAAAAGGCACAAGATTTCCAGAGTATACAGCTCCCGGCAACCTGATTCATCTGACTGCAATGACTCCGGCAAAACCTTCCGATGTTGCCAGACCAACTTACAACGAAGATGATTATGAAAGTGCAGGCTCACCTGTCGCATTAACTTTTGAATATGGATTGGTAAATGATTTCCTTTCGGAATGGTGTGAAATGAAAACGAAATTAAATAATGGAGAGATTTCTCCTAATGAATATTTTGAGTGGAAAATAACATGGCCTCAGGCATAAGGAGTTAAAATGAATAAGATTGCAATAAACACATTTGATGTTCGATTATCCTATCTTACTGAAAAAGAAATAGAACAATGGAATTCTCTAAACCAGCTTGCACGAACTCTTTGGTTTGAAAATACAATTAGCGGTCCAGATCTTGAATATTCTCGATTTTCTGTCGAAATATTCAAATTATATCCGCATTACTGCACTTGGTCTCATGTTCCTCGTCAAAATGGTGGTTATGTTCTTCAAAACAATAGTCCAGATTTCACATTAACAATCAATGCTGATTTAATGAATGGTTGGTGGAATATTTTTAAAAGATTGACAAATGGAAAACTTACTAGCACAACTCGTTCAGCAAATACCTTTCAACTATACAAAGATTATTACCAACTACCCGATTCGGAGATTGCAAATACATTATCAAAAAACTTTGGGCATAATCAAGGAGTTTGGGATACTTTTTTGAAATATCTAAATTATGTTTATACTATAGGTAATCTTTCTCCTTCTGGTGCAAATCCCGGTGGCGGTTTAGATTTATGGACGAATAAATTATCAAAATTAAAGCAACAATGGTTTGATCAAGAATCAGAAATACGACAAGAAATATATAATAACCATAATTCCAATAATACTGTGCTAGCGAAATGGTCACCTCTTTTATGGCAATCATATAATTCATCAGATTATGTTCAAAATTGGAAGTCATTTATAAATGACTATTTTCTCAATGGATATGTTGACTCTGCTTACCAATTACTGCCATTAAAATTTGATTTAAAAGATGACAATTCAATCATATTATCATTAAATCAACTAACTGAAATAATTATTAAAAGAGGAATCGATATCAGTAACAAAGTAAATAAGTCTATTTCTTTTGACGCTATTGAACACTATTCTATTATTTTTGAATAAAATCCTTTAGTACCAAAATAGTACCACAAGGCAAAAAACAAGCTCGCAAATGCCCATTTTACTAGGCTTTGCGAGCTTTTGAAAATTATTCAAACTCCTGTTCGTAAAAGTTTGTTTATTTGTGAATAGGTATGTTCATTATCTTTATAAGTTCACCAATGAACTCTTTTTCTTCTATCCTATTGTTTTGAATTGCCCTTATAGTTGCATTGTCTTTTGCAATATTAATTTGTTTGCCACTTATATTTACTGTCATATTTCGTTCATTCATATTCACTTGTCCTCAATCACATTTTTATTTTTTCTATATAAAGATAATAGTCCTCCAAGTTTGGTTCCACTGCATATTCATCGTCTGTTAATTTGTCATTATCAATGTATCTGATTTTAATTCCGGTAGAGGCTGACATTAATCCACTTACTAAAAATTTTTCGTTATAGTTTTCAACCTGTTCTTCCGATATTATTTTCTCAAAGACCTGATTTTCTAATTCCTTTAAGAGTTCTTTAGGACTTCCCTTTCGTATAAGCTCCCCTCCGTACAGAAAAACTATATTACCTGCAATAAATTCTATATCTGACACAATATGGGTAGATATAATTACTATTTTATTCATGCTAATTCGTGCAATAAGATTTCTAATTCGAATTCTTTCTTTTGGATCAAGTCCTGCTGTTGGCTCATCAAGAATAAGAATCTCTGGATTATTTAACAATGCCTGAGCTATTAAAATTCTTTGCTTCATTCCTCCCGAAAAACCACCCAGTTTATTTTTTCTCACACCATATAAATCAACGAATTCCAATACTTCTTTTATTTTGCTACTAATGTCCTTTTTATTTAATCCTTTTAGATTCGCCATATAATTTAGAAAATCTTCTGCTGAAAAATTGTTATATATTCCCTGTTGCTGTGGCACATACCCTATAATATTTCTGTACTCTTTTCCAAGCTTTTCAATTTTCTCTCCATTATAAAGTACATCTCCATTAGTTTTTGAGATTCCGTCAACTAATATGTTCATAAGAGTTGATTTTCCTGCACCGTTTGGTCCTATTAATCCGTAAACTCCATTTTCAAATGTATATGTAAAATTGTTTAATGCTGTTTTATTTCCGTACTTTTTCGTTAAATTTATTATTTCTAATTTATTCATATGAGTCTCCATTCCACAATTCCGTAAGTTGGTAGCACAAATATTACTTAAGAAAATTCTTCACACCAGACCTTATATTATTGTCATAATTATAAGTGGCACTACTAATATTGTAATTGATACAGCCATCTTTTTTACCATTCCCGTCATTTTGCATGAAATCAAAATAACAACCATAGTTGCTATAAACATTATTAATAGCTTAACAATGTAAACTCCCATTAGCACAATCAATATTGGTATCTGTATCCAATTCTCATGTCCCATTAAACTGTTGATTGGTGCCATTACACCGCTGAAATGATAGGACCTGATTACCAGTATTAAAAACGGCAAATTGGATATGGCAAATATTAACAATGAAACTGTAACCGAAGCTATTATTTTTTTATTTAGTAGTTTTCTTCCACCAAACATTGTAGTATCCGACAGCCTGTCCATTCCTGTCTGTTCCTCGTAAGCCATACAAATTACTACCATTACACTCATTATTAACATCATAAATATCCATGCAATTTTTTCATTGTAAATGCGATTTGGATGTATAAGATAATTTATTCCTATATCATTAACGTACCAACCCTGTATGCCCCTGTCTCTATTTAATTTCTTTAAATACTTTTGTCTTTTCAGCACTTTTTTAAACGCTACATTAGGCATCATTTTTGTAATGTATTGATTTTCTGCAATTGATAGCTCTGAACCTGTTATTTTTCCCTGCAAATATTGTGTCTGCTTTCTTTTATATTTTTTTGTGACATCCTTAAAATAATCTTTTTCTTTTTGTATGTATTCTTCCTTGCTTTCTGATACCGGTCCCTCAATATCATCCATATAATTACTGTAGTACTTTTGGTCGCCATCAATTGTTGTGTTTACATTACTTAATATGGCTCCCTGTATAATACACAGTACAAGTAACATCAATATGCCCTTGTTTGTAATCAAAAGTTTTTTATACTCCATTGCCAGCATTCCAATAGGCTTCTTCTGTCTATTTTTTTGCTTTCCTTTAACTTTCTTTATTTCAATTTGAAGCACGTTTTTTCTATTAAAAAACATTGTTGACAAAGTCGTAAAAAGAGCAATATATCCTATTATAATTAATATTCCAACAGACATTACATTAAAAGGATTTCCCGCCAAATTTAAGTTATAGTATTTTTCCGTTATTGATTTTATGTTTATCAATGTAACCGGACTTAGAATCTTAATAAATGCAATCCTATAGTCCCACATAATATTTAAGCTTGCAACTGCCGACACTCCAATAACAACACCTGTTATTGCATATATAATTCCACTGTTATCACATAAAACTGCTATCAAAAAAATAAAAAGGGTATATGAAAATACAACAGCTATTTTTAGCAAGGCAAAAATAATTAAATATGTAAGAATATTTATTGGTAGCGCCGATTCATAAAAATCCGGTATTGACTGTACTGGTGCTGTCAAATCTCCACATCCAAAGGTTGCTGTTAAAGTCAACAGATGAACTATAAAAGTGAATATTTCCACGCATACAGATGCCATTAAAAGTCCACCTATTTTTCCAAGGGCAAGCCCTGTTCTTCCCTGCCTACAGGATTTAAGTAAAATCAACATTCCATGCTTTCTGTCAATGTTCATAATTATTATTACGCACTGCATCATTGCAATAAGCACAATAATATCACTAAAACCTATTTCTGTTGTTTTTTCTATTGCAGCATAATTTCCTGATTTAGGTTTAACATTTTTTACATGTTCATATGCATTAACAATTTTTTTTAAACTTTTCACCTGATAGTTGTTATTGTCTGCAAACAAAGAAAATCCGGATATAACATTGGCATTACTGCTTATGTTCTCAATGTACTTGTTATACCCCTGTATTTTTTCTATCTGTTGTTCCTGCTTTTTGTCTGCTTTTTTTATTTCCGAATCTATGTTTCTTGTATCCAAAAATACATTCACAAAGCATAACAATAGCAAAATATAAATAATCCACTTCTGAGATAATATTTTTCTGAATTCTTTTATTGCCATATTTTTTCTCTTTCTAATTTTGTAACCGCTTCTGATAAAAACGGTTATCTATGACCATCCTTATTTCATTATTTTATTGTTACTAATCTGTGTTATTGAATGTTCATCAATAGAATCATATGCTTCATTAAAGGATATGTCATACATAAGAAGTCCTTTAGGATTTAAATCAATTGCATAGAAAATTTTTCCTTTTTCTCCGTAGCTTTGCCGAGTCATTTTATCCTTTGAAACATCATATATGTAATACTTAGGCTCCTTATTAAAATCTACAGATGGCACCAGTTCTTTTTTTGTTTTCTCATTCATATCCATTGATGTTATGTATATTTTCCCATCATAATAAAGATCTACGTTCTTAAAAGAGCCAAAAATCTCCTTTCGTTTTTTTGTTTTTATATTGTACGAATATATATTGTACTTTCCAACAACGGCATCCAGATAGTATACTGTGTCATTTGAGTAACATAGCAACCAATATGCTCCATCCATGTTTTTAATTCCCTTGTATGGCTTAAAGTTACTTTCAAAGCCTATGTCTAATTTTTCTGTTTTCTTATTTTCCAAATCATATGTATAGTATTCCTTTTTCTCCTGAAGTCGCTTAATTTCCTCTCCATAAGAGAATTTATCAGACTCCATCCATACCATAAAATGATCTACATCTTTAAATCCTGCATCCTTGTAAGTTTTTTCTCTGCTGTCGTAACGAATAAATAATTTATTGTCAAACAACTGAACTGAACTACAATATGCATCCGCCTTATTTCCAAAATCTGTTAACTTCTCAACCTTGCCATTTGAAAGGTTAATTTGATAAACCTCTGCATCTGCTCCTGTTTGTTCCTCTCTGTTTGTACCATATTCAGTCATAACCGGCTTGTATGATGCAACAAACAACTTGTCTCCATTCAGAACATATTCGCCTCCTACATAAATAGAAAACTCCAGTTCATTTACTTCTTTCTTGTCTGTTCCATCAGTTTTACTGCTCCAAAGTGTATATGTATCACCTACTCCAACAAAATAATATAAACGCCTATTGTATATAAATGGATATTTTGCCTTTCCTTCTATAATGGCATTGCAGTTAATTTTGTCACTTTTAAAATCACCTATATCATGATTGCAGTTTGCCTGACTACATGCGTACACCTGACTTTCCGATTCATAATCGTAATAATATAACCTACTGTAATCGTCCTGTTCTTCACTCTCAACCAAAATATCGTCGCATACTGATTTGTTTTCTTTTAATACGATTGTTTCGTCCTTTTTGGATTTCTTACTTTCACCACATCCTACAAGAAGAAATACTCCCATTAAAATTACTATTCCAATCACTAAATATTTTTTCAAAATTCCACTCCTTTACTTGTAATCAATTTTTGAAGAAAATTGATTGCCTGCTTGCACACCTGCACTCAGTGCATTTTAAATGGTGTGCAATCCCTTTACTTGCAACCAATTTTCGCAGAAAATTGATTGCCTACCTATTATTTAAATATTCTAATACCTTGTCTATTCCAGCATTATCTAATTCCTTTAGAAAATTGTTATATTCTGTTTCAAAGTCTCCTGTAAATATTTTTCCTTTGTAGTCACTTCCTGCATAATTAAAACTTTCTCCTAAATATTTCTTTTCCAAACTCATTATTTTTTTTACTTCTTTTTTTACCGGAGTAAAATCATAATATCTGTCAACAAATTTTTCATTAAATTTTAGATTTTCTATATTTTTTCTCATTTCCTCCGTAGAATTACAATCTTTAAATGAATTTGCTACTAAAGGATTTGCCAATTTCAATCCTCTTCCCTCAAATTTTCCTTCATTTTCTTCACGACTAAAGTATTCATCATACTCATCTGATGTTATGCTATATTTTTTTCCTGTTCCGTCATACTCCGGAAACTTAATAATGTTAGAAGCTTCAACATCAGAATTTATAAAGTCATATGCTTCCAGTGCCTTTTTCTTATTTGGGGATTTTCTATATATTCCATTTATAGCATTACGTTCAATCAAATCCTGTGAATTTACATTGTTATTTCCCCACTTGTATAGCTTTACGTCTTTTACTTTCGGGTATGCATCCCTATCAATTTCTTCCTTGTGTCCACTTACATCTTCATAGAGCAAATTAGACACAAACATATTTGCATTTAAAGTATTATTTGTCTCATCCTCATTCAAATACTCAAAATATCCCCTATTTTGATACTCCCTTACTTCTTTTAATGCTTTTTTTATCTTCTTTGACTTAAAATAATTTTCTATACTTTTACCATTCAAAGAAACGCTAAATGCATTTACCTCAGCATTTCCCCTTTTATCCATTTTATCAATATAGCCTACAACACAGTTTTCCTGTATTGGTTTTAATGCTCCTCCATCGCATAACAAAAAATTTATGCTTCCTTTTTTCTTTTCGCCTTTATATACCTTGTTGCATGCATCAAACCATTGCTCATATCCACCGGTTTTGTATTTGTTTAAATCAATGCCATATTCTTTTGCCAAACCAACGTTTACATACCACTTATGTTCTATTTCCAATTCCCCAATTCCTTCATTATATCCATAAAATTTTCCATTAACGGAAGATAATTTTATGGCATTCTCAGGCATTATGGAAAAATAGTTTTTCAAATAGGTATCTCTATATTGTGAAAGTTCTTCAACCATTCCCCTACCTATTAAATCGTATGTTAACCAAGTAGTAAACTGTTTTCCTATTTCATCTAAATACCACTCTGAAAATATAAAGTCCGGAGCCTCTCCTTTTTTAGTTAAGTTTTCTATATCTCCGGCATAATCCTTTCCGTCCCCAACTTTTTTAAAGCATATGACATAATCTTTTCCTTTTGCTGTAAGATAATCGTTTAATTTTATTACCTGATTATTTGTTATATATTTCATTCCCAAAGGCTCATTATATTTTTTTCGTTCTTTTTTACTTATATTTTCCGATTCTGTATACACCCAGGTCAAAACCGTTTTTCCCGGATATTTCTTTTCCAAGTATTCTTTGTCTATTTTTATGTCTTCCGAAACTTTAGTATTTTCTGTTTTATTTGTTGTCTCCTGCACATTGTTTGCACTTGGAAGTATTGATTCGTGATTACTTTCACAGCCACTAAAAAACAATGCCAGTACAAGAATGTTTAACACTATTATTTTTTTCATTTACAGAACTCCTTATTTTGCATTTACCCTTACACAATCAGAATATGCTTATCTGTTTTAGTTATTATTAAGATATTCTAACACCCTCTCAATTCCTGCTTTATCCAATTCCTTTAGGAAATTGTTGTACTCTTTCTCAAAGTCTCCTGCAAATATTTTTCCCTTATAGTCACTTCCCTCATAGTTAAAGCTATTTCCTAAATATTTTTTTTCTAAACTCATTATTTTTTTTACTTCTTTTTTCACCGGAGTGAAATCATAATATCTATCAACAAATTTTTCATTGAACTTTAGATTTTCTATGTTTTTCTTCGTTTTTTCTATTGAGTTATCACCTGCAAAAGGATTTGCCACAAATGGATTAACAAAACAATTTCCGCCCTGACCAACCTTGCCTTTATTTTCATCTTTGTCATAAAATTCTATATATTCAGCCTCAGTTATGTTGTAATCCTTTCCACTACCATCATATTCAGGGAATTTAATTATATTAGAAGCCTCAACGTCTGAATTAATAAAATCATAGGCCTCTAACGCTGTTTTTTTATTAACTGATTTTTTGTATATTCCGTTTATTGAATTATAATCAATCAAATCCTGTGGGTTTACGCTATAATCTCCCAATTTATATTGTTCCATATTTTTGACTTTAGGGAATGCTTCCCAATTAGCTTCACCATCTTTTCCCTTTACAGTTTCATAATATATATTGCTTATAAACACATTTGCATTTACTGTATTATTTGTCTCATCTTCTTTTAAATATTCAAAATATCCTTTTTTTACATATGGCAATATCTCCTTTAAGGATTTTTTAACATCCAATGATTTATAATAGTTTTCTATTTGTTTTCCATCTATAGATATACCACAAGCACTTATATTCGCACTACCATTTTTGTCCATTTGATTCATATATCCTACAATGCTACTTTCATTTATAGGTTTTAAACCTCCTCCTTCACATAATAAGAAATTAGTGCTTCCTTTTTGCTTTTCTCCTTTATAGACCTTGTTACATGCATCTAACCATAAGTCATATCCACCTGATTTAAATTTATTTAAGTCAATATCATACTTTTTTGCTAAATCAGAATTAACATACCATCCTTGATTTATTACTAAGCTACTAATTCCTTTATTATAACCGTAGTAATTTCCATTAACTGAAGATAACTTTATTGCATTCTCCGGTAGTGTGGAAAAATAATTTTTCAAATTACTTTTTCTATACTGCGATAATTCCTCCAACATATCTTTTCCTATTAAATCATAAGTAAGATTTGAAGTGTATGTTTTACTTTTTTTATCTAAATACCATCTGGCGTATATAAAATCCGGTCCTTCCCCTTCTTTATCTAATTTCTCAATGTCACCTGCATAATTCTTACCTGTTCCTATTTTTCTAAAACAAATCACATAGTCTTTTCCCTTTGACACAAGATAATTATTTAACTTTATTACCTGATTATTCGTTATATACTTTATTCCAAGAGGCTCATTAAATTCTTTTCGTTCTTTTTTACTCATATTTTCCGATTCCGTATACACCCAGGTCAAAACCGTTTTTCCCGGATATTTCTTTTCTAAATATTTTTTATCTATTGTAATATCTTCTGAAACCTTGTAACTTTTTGCTTTGTTAATTTGAGTTTCCTTAATATTGTTCGCATTCGGAAGCATTGATTCCTCTTTTTTTGTGCAACTACAGAGAATTATCATACTTAAAAGTATGCTTAACTTTATTATCATTTTCTTTTTCATTTTATGGCTCCTTGAAAAATAATAAATCAATTTATTTCTGCGACAAAACATCGCAGAAATAAATATAATCTTAACTCTAGACATTAATCATCATAGCTTGTTTTCAACGATTTTCTAAAATTTGTTAATTCTGATCCCATATAATATTCTTTATGAACACTATTTGCCCTGCTAAATTTTGATCCTTCTGTTTCTTTGTAAGACACTTTAGAAATCGTTTTGCTTGATGCCGATACTATTGTATTTGTCGCCTTCTTTCCATTTTTAGCAAAAGCTGTTATCTTAGCCGAACCTACAAACCCATTAGCTGGTGCAGATGCAGTTGAGATAATTGTTGTTGCAGTTGCCACTTTTCTTGTCAAGTTTAATTCTCCTATTCCATTTTTCGCAGATGGATTTGCCGAAACACTACTTAAACTTCCTCCCAAAACTAACACTCCTGCCATTAATAATGGCAT
>OMGH01001933.1_pt1 | contig 11200 bp, 9 predicted proteins | sample 1645841 | NCBI WGS metagenome assembly OMGH01 (sample SAMN00849584, study PRJEB25192) | human gut metagenome
GCTGTGCTGCGGCATCGCCGTAGTGGGTGCGGATGTATTCGCGGCAGAGGTCGATCTGATTTCCGATACTTTCGCCCTTGCCGGTGTAGCGGGATTTGCGGGAATAGATGGCAATGGTGTCGGCAGTTTTGGCCATGAGATACTCCTTTCCTGTTGTCCGGTGGCCGTAGATGCGGCTATTGTAGCATGGCAGGCCATGGTCTGCAAGGTTTTAATTATAAAGGAGAAACGACTATGGAATTCTTTAACTCTGCTGTGGAAGTTCTGCAGACTCTGGTGGTGGCTCTGGGTGCCGGTCTCGGTGTTTTGTAAGTGAGAGAAGTCCTGAAAATTCGAGATTTTGACCTTTTTCTTTCCATGTTGTTATCTTCTTTTTTCCCTCACCTCTGGCTCCCATATTTCCCTGTAAAATCTTTGCAGACACTCCTGTAAGAAAAAGTTTTTCCTCGGCTCTTGTCATAGCAACATACAACATTCTTACTTCCTCGGCAAGTGCATTTACTTTTATCCTGCTCCTTAAAAAATTATTAAAAATGCTTTTCTCTGTATACATAAGTTCAAGATTTATATAATCAGTTCCAACACCATAATCAGAATTTATAATAACCCTGTCATTTGCCTCCATCAGATTTACACTTTTTCCAAGTCCCGACACAAACACTACCGGAAACTGAAGTCCCTTACTTTTATGCATTGTCATAATTCTTACGGCATTCATACTGTCGTTGTTTACCGATGCCTCTCCTATATCGAGAGATGCTTTCTTTATATTCTCAACAAAATGAGTAAATTTAAATATTCCGTGATGTCCGTTTGCCGCATAATCTCTCGCCTGACCAAGCAGAATATCAAGATTTGCCGCCCTTTTCTCGCCCGCAGGCATCGCAGACATAATGTCATAAAAATCCGTTTCATCATAAATATTCTGTATTATCTTATCAACAGGAAGTTCCTTTGCCAGCTCACGATAATTATTTAATTTATCAATAAATTTTTCCAGCTTTTCCGCAAGTTTTTCTGCCTCTTTCTCATCAAGAACTATATCTGCCGTATATTTTTCCGTCCCCTCTTCTCCGTTTACAGTCTTTATATAAAGTTTCATTGTATCCCAAAAATCAAGGGTTCTAGGCATCACGGCAATTGCCGCAAGTTCATCATCACTAAGTCCCACAAAAACCGAACGAAGCACTGACACAAGAGGTATATCCTGTCTCGGATTATCAATTATTCTAAGCAGATTTGTCATTGTTAAAATCTCAATTGACTCATAAAATCCTGCTTTTGTACCCGCTGATACCGGTATACCCATGTCAGATAATGTTTCAAGAAAAGGTTCCGTCCACCCCTGAACACTTCTTAAAAGTATCACAATATCACTGTATGTAACTCTGTGATACCCCTGTTTTCCCCATACATAAAGCGGATTTTCTCCCTGTACCATATCAATAATTTTATTTCCAATAGCGGCAGCTTCAAGTTCTTTATCCATCATTCCGTCATCATTGTCCGCTTTCTTGTCAATAAGAATAATTGACGTTTTCTCTGCTGTCCGTTTGTCCGTTTTCTCGTAAACTCTTCCGGGCACAAGCCTTGCCGCTTCATCATACTCAACACCACCAAGACAAGGCTTCATTATCTTTTCAAAAACGGAATTTGAACTTTCGAGCACGCAATCTCTGCTTCTGAAATTCTGTTTGAGGTCAATTCTGTGCTCCTTTGTGCCCTCCTCAAGACTGTAACTGTTGTATTTATTCATGAACAGTTCAGGTCTTGCCAATCGAAATCCGTATATGCTCTGTTTTACGTCACCTACCATAAACATATACGGTGCCTGTACCGGCTCCCCGGCTATACTTGTCAGAATAAGCTCCTGAACATAGTTACTGTCCTGATACTCATCCGTCATTATCTCCTGATAATACTCCCTAAGTTCTTCTGCAACCTTACTTGGAACAACCTCGCCGTCTTCATTTTCATCTGTCAGTATTGCCAGTGCAAAATGTTCCATGTCGTTAAAATCTATTACTCCATCGTCCCTTTTTCTCCCTGCAAATGCATCAATAAAATCTATTGTCAGATTTACGAGTTCCTTTACGGCAGGAGCCATTTCATTTAATTCTTTTATCTGTTGTTCTACGGTTTTATTAAAAAACTTCTCTTGAAGCTTTATAATTCCTCCCTGACTTGAAAAATAGGAATCTCTGAATGCACTTGCCAAATCCTTTTTTTCTGCATCAACATTATCTTTTTTAGTTATTCTTCCTTTATCTGCTCTTGAAATTTTTCTAAATGCATCCGATAATTCACTAAAATTCTCTGTCTGGCAGATATTATCAAATTGTCTTATATCGTCCTCAAAGGCTGTTCTGTATTTTGCCGGGCCATCCGGTTCATCACATATTTTTATTGCTTTTTCGGCAAGCATTTTATATGAATTTACAAGTTCTTTGACATAACTTACAAGCTCTCCTACCCACTTTGTTTTCTGAAATTCTTCCACGCCCGCACATTCATAAATTTCAACAATTGATTTAAGCCATTTCTTTGGCCATGGATAACTCATTGCCTTTCCATATAATTCAAGCACAATTGACTCAATCTTACTGTCATCACGTCCATGTGCAAACATCTCTGAAAACAGATAAAAAGAAGAATTATCGTTTTCTTTCTCGATTTCATATCGCTTCTCAATAAGCTCAGAAAGGATTTCACTCTGAGCAATTTTCATATCATTCTCATTTGCAACTTTAAATGCAGGGTCTATGTCTATTACATGAAAATAATTTCTTATAATATACTGACAAAAACTATGCATTGTCGTAATCTGTGCATTGTGAAGCAGCGATGCCTGTCTTTGAAGATGCTCATTGTCAGGTTCATCAATAAGTCTGCTCTCTATCGCCTCACCAACTCTCGTTTTCATCTCTGCTGCCGCCGCATTTGTGAAAGTAACTACAAGCAGCCTGTCAATGTCAACATCGTTTTTTTCATCAGTTATCAATTTTATAATTCTTTCAACCAACACTGCAGTCTTTCCTGAACCTGCTGCCGCCGAAACTAACAGATTGCACTTTCTGGCATCTATAACTCTTTGCTGGTCATCCGTCCACCTTGTATTGCCCATATTTTTCCCCTTATTAATATTCTTACATGTTTATCTTTCAATCCTTTAGTGTTTTTGTTTTTCACTTTTAATTTTCAAATAATATGATGATTTATAATTACTTTATTTATCACTTTCTGAAAGCTCACTGTGAATTAACCTCATAACATCATCATCCGACAATTTTTCAAATACCCGGTAATCATTGCCGTAAAGTCTGCTGTCAAATCTGCACACACTTTTAAACGCACAATACATACAGGCCGACTTAGGCTGTGAGTCCATTGTTTTATACGGATTTACACTTGTATTTCCGTCAAGTATCTCCTCCGACATATCCACAACCTTTTTTTCCGTAAAATCAATAAGTTCATTAAGACAATCCGTATTTGTGATTCCTGAACTTTTCTTAATCTGACCCTTTTTACCCGTCTCAATATTGCTTACTGACGAAATATAATCCGGCTGATATACTCCGTTATTTGATTCAAGATTTTTGTCACTTCCCTCAAGCATAGGCGAATCACCGTTCACAAGTCCATTCATTGCAAGTGATTCCAAAGTTTTTTGCTCAACATTTTCAGTTGTTACCCTCTCATTCAAAATCGGGTCTTTTATTCTGTAATAAAGCATTCCCGCCGGCACAACAATCTTTTTTGTTTTAGCCGCCTTATCGACGCTTGCTTTAAGATAAATTACAAGCTGCATCTGAAGCCCATAATAAAGTTCACTAAGTGACAATTCTTTATTTCCTGTCTTATAATCAATAACTCTCACATAATCTTTTGAACCGTCAGTAAAACCATCAAGCCTGTCAATTTTTCCGACAAGTTTTATAAGTTCCTCATCCGTTTTATCAGACTTTCCGACAGTCTCAAAAATAAGCTCACTGTCAATAGTATCAAAACTTCCCTGACTCATTTGCTTTGAAATAGCCCATATCGTCTTATTAACAACATTGTGAATACGCTTTATCATATATTGATTTCTGCTTGTATCCCTCATAATGCCATCCTTGCAAAGACTTACCGCCTTCTCAACACATTCACCGGCAATTCGCTCCTGCTCTTTTTTATCAACATCCTGCCATTTCATGTTGTTTGCAAGGAGTATCTTTGTATACATATCAAGTGTATCATGCACGATGTTTCCTATATCATATGCTTCAATACTGTGTTCCTGTCTCTCCTGAAGTTTAAGCCCATACTGCATAAAATATGAAAACGCACAAGCTGCATACCTCTCAAGCTGTGATGTGCTCCCCCTCAGATTTTCAGGATAAAGACTCTTTGCAACTTTCTTTGATATACTACTCTTATTCTCCTTAAAAAAAGCCGCTTTTAAAATTTTATTTAATGTGCTTTTATCGTCCTCTGATTTAAAATAACGATTATATATCTCCTGCCATTTTTTATCTGAAAAATCTCCGTTTCTAAGTCCTGCAATAAGATATTTTTTTCCATCATCATCAGACCATGCATTTTCCTCATTTTTCTTTCTTTCCTCAAACTTAACATTTATTGTCGGAAAAATTTTATTTATTCTCGATATAATGTATGACGGCTCATTTACACTTCCATCCCTCTCACTGTCACAATATGTTATATACAAATGTTTTGAAGGCTTAGTAAGGTTCAAATAAAGATAAAACTGTTCCGTATATACCTGCTGCCTTGCCGTAGGCGCAAGTTCAAACTCGTTCTCCACCAAAAAATTTCTCTCAGACTCGGAAATAATTCCTCCACTGCCACTGCCTTTCGGAATATTTGACGAATTTGCTCCTACAAGAAACATATATTTTATATTTGAAATTCGTGTTCTTGACAAATCCCCTGCCATAACCTGGTCTATCCCCGGTGGAATAACTCCTATCCTCGCCTCAGAAAATCCAACATCCAGAATATCCTTAAATTCTTTGAGTAACATTTCCTCATCACCCATAATAGAAACAAGTTTCTCTAAAACCTCTATAACCATATCATAAAGCTGCCTGTACTCACTTGCCATATCAAAATTTTCATTTTCTTCATAATCATCGGCAAGTTCCATAAGCTTTTCATAAAAATGCTGTCTCTCAAAAAATTCAACCAAAGCTGTCGCATAATCCCTGACTGTGTGTTTTCCCTTTGCCACCTTCTCATAAAACCCCGACAGATTTTCAATAACACTAAGCCTTACATTCTCAACAATCCCGTTTGCAAATTCTTTTGACTCATCAGTCATTCTCCTGTAAGCATATGATGTATTCCACTCTCTGTTCCACGCCTTAAATCCTCTTATTCCCGTAGCAAGAAGATAATTGTCTAGAATATCATTCTGGCTGTCACTTGTCCATGAAAGACAGCCTTTTAAATAATCCATAATATCTTCATATGAAAAATCTTTTATAATAATTTGCAGAAGTGCATCTATTGCACGTACCAGAACACTTGACTGAACGCCTCTTTTTTGGTCAATAAAGCAGGCTATTCCCGCCTTTTTCATCGCATGCTCAATAATATTTCCATATGTCTCAAGACTTCCCGCTACTATTGCAATGTCTCTATAACGACACCCTTCATTTACAAGAAGCCTCTTTATTTTCTGTACCACAAAATCAATCTCATCCTCAGCATATTTGAGTACATGACAACTAATATCTGATACTTCACATTCTTTTCCATTGTTGTATCTTTTATATGGATATCTGAACAAATTTCGTTCAAGCCATTCAAGTTCCTTTGACGAGCCAAATCTTGTCTGACTTATTTCTTTTCCAGTCCAAATATCATCTAAAACTTCAACACCCGTTTCACTCGCAATCAGTCTTATATTATTGACAGTTTTTCTGCTCATAAAAAACAGCTGATAATTTTTCCCCTTATTTATAACTGACTCTCTTTCATCAGCAGTCACTGTAATATAAACTTTCTCGGCAATCTTTATAAGCTCACGCAAAAGCCTGTACTGTAATGGAGTAAATCCCGTAAAACCATCGAGACATATAACTGCCCCATTGAGAAGTCCGGACTGTGAAATAACATCCGCAAATACGCTTAAAAGTTCCTCAGAAGTAATATAATTTTTATCGATATATTCCTTAAATGCCGAAAACGCAACAGACATATCCTGTAACTTATATTTAAGGACAGTCTTATTTTCTGAAGCCTGAATCATTTTCTCTATCTCATTTTCATCGGCACCATATTGTATAAGCTCAGACATAAATGACTTAATCTCAGAAATATAACCATCCTTATTTATATTTCTTCCGAAATATTTAAGGTCATCCTTTTTATTAGAAAGCACCTTTTTTAAAATCATAATCTTGCCAAGGTCATCAAGAACCTGAACATTTCCCGCACCTGTCTCAGAAAACACTCTGAATGCAAGCCTGACAAAACTTTGTACATCGACATTCATAATTCCATGTCCCGGACTTATTCTAATCATGTCTTTCTGCGTCTGCATGGTAAACTGTTCCGGAACTATCATTATATAATCTTTTTTAGGATTTTTTACAGCTTCCTCCATAATTTTATGCTGCAAAAAATAAGTTTTTCCTCTGCCGGAACCACCAAAAATAAACTGGACTGCCATTCCCCTATCCTCTCTCCTGTATAATTATTATTGTATTTTAAGCTGTTACTATCTATTATTGTTCAAAAAAATCTTATATGTAGTATAACATAAAACAGAGGGCTATTGGTTAACATTCACTTTATCACAGTGAAAACTAACACTCATAGCACCTCTGTTTTATATTAATCGTTTTTACAAAAAACATTTTATTATTTTTAATCTGCTTAACCATTTGGTATGACGAAAATTATACCACTTATTCGTTATACCGATAATTTACAAAACACAACTTATAATTTTTGCTCGTCAAGCACCGTCTTAACCGCATCAAGAACGAGTTTTTCAGTGTACATTGAATTTTTTGACAATACAACTTCATCAATTGAAACTCCCGAAGAAAGCTGTTTTGAAACATCCTTAACTGCCGATTTCATAAGCGGATACATTGTTTCCACTGACTCATCAAGATTTTTCACTTTAACAGACTTTACCTGTTCTTCATCAAGAGCAACCTCCAGATTTATTGTATTTTCACCTATTACAAACTGACTTTCATAAATTCCCGCCCTATATACCGCATCATTTTTATATGTACTGCTTTCATTACTTATGTTACTCTGTGTACTCTCACTTTTAGGCGAATTCTGCCTGCCAAACATAAAAAATAAAACAATCAGTAGCAAAATCCCAAGCCCGACAAATACTGCCGTATATACTACTTCCTTCATACGCAAAACCACAATCTTTGTTTTCGACATGACAACCCCCGTGAATTTTTTGGTTAAATTTAATCAATCAACCTATACTAATATATAATATGCGATATGAAGAAAGAATATTACTTTTTCCTACTACTGAATTACCATACGGACTGCACCATACATTCCTGCATCGTTGCCAAGTTCAGCAAGTCTGAATTCCGTATTTTTAAGTGCAAACATTACATTTTTCTCATACTGTTTCTTTATAAGTTCTATTACTATCGGACCATTTTTAGAAAGTCCCCCACCGATTACAAATGCCTGTGTATCAACTACAGAAGCTACATTACCAAGTCCCATTCCAAGATAAGCTGCGAACTCATCTACAGCCTCAGCTGCAAGCTCGTCTCCTGCCTTATAAGCGTCGAAAACTTCTTTTCCGCCTATTTCATCATCTGCAAACTTTCTAAGTTCAGAAGGCTTATCAGAAGCTTCAAGACGCTCTTTTGCTAATCTTATAACACCCGTAGCAGAGCTATACTGCTCAAGGCATCCCTTACATCCGCATCCACAGGTCAGTGTCTCCTTAGGATTTACTGTAATATGTCCAATCTCACCTGCTGCACCGTTCTCCCCGGTAAGAATTTTTCCATTCATGATAATTCCACCGCCTACACCTGTTCCAAGTGTAACCATAACAATATTGTCAAAGCCACGGCCGCCGCCACGCCATCTCCCCATGGAAACAGGGTCCGACACCCGCCGCCACGCCACTGCTCACCAAGAGCTGCAACATTTGCATCATTACCAACCTTAACTTTTTTAACACCTGTAAGTTTACTCATCTCATCAGCAACCGAGAAAATTCCCCATCCGAGATTTGCACATTTGAGAACTCTGCCATCCTCTGTTATAGGTCCCGGAACTCCCATTCCTATACCAAGAATATCATCTGTCTCAATAGATTTCTCTGAATTTTTTTCTTTGATAGACTTCACAATGTCAGGAAGAATGTTTTCACCGTTGTTTTCTTTTCTTGTAACAATCTCCCACTTTTCAAGCATATCACCTTTTTCATCAAAAAGTCCCATCTTTACTGTAGTTCCACCTATATCAATTCCATAAATATATTTTGCCATATTTTTCTGCCTTTCTTCTCGTTTTTATTTATATTATTTTTTGTGCTATAACTAATGCCACGTATTGCAGCATATAATCTTAGTTATATCTTTAATATACATTTCTGCCTTAAAATAAATTTTCCAACTTCCACCTATTTTTGATATTTAATCAAGTTCTTCTACTGCCTCATATCTGATACGAAGTTCAGGCATTTTTTTCATCTCCGTATAATAATTGACTGCCCAATCATCGCCCTGGCTTTCTATCATTTTCGCCTGTTGCAGGTGGAGCAAACATCTTTAATGTAAGAATCTGTCCCTCTTTTATCTCTGACTCAAAAAACGCCGGCATAAGATCAACTGTTTTAGTCTCCGGTGCCTTATAAAACCATTTGCCATTTATTTCCATCATAATATTAAGTTCTTCTTCAAAATTAATCTCAAAGAATTCAGGATTTCCCTCCATCTTAATATCGACAGCAACACCATCGGCATCCTCTGAGCCGCCCCAGCGCATTTTTGCCGGAAGCATAACCTGTTCTTTTTCCTCAATAACAGGCTGGAAATAAGGGTCTTTCAATATTTCCTGATACTGTTTAAGTAACGGCTGTGCAATTCCCACTGATTTATTATTCGGGTCTTCTATTTCAAGACCAAGACGTCCTCTGTCCCTAAACTGGTACATCGAAAATCCATCAAACCAATCGGCATCATCAGACTTTATCCTGTCAACAAATTTTTTAATTGATTCGCCCTGTCGTCTTGGCCCTGTTACATCACCATCTGTATTAAACTCAGATATTACTAGCGGTTTACATACATTATCCGCAACCTTAGTCAATCGCTTTGAAGTCTTTTCAAGTCTTTCCACAAATGTATCGAGAGGTGTCACAGCATAGCTGCTGCCTCCCTTTTCACAAACATCAAACGGCCATCCGTAATGAAGTGCAAGATAACAGTCATTTGACCAATAATCAGCCACCTTATACGCCTCAGTAAATTCTTTTTCATACTGAATAGGTGCATCATCCTCAAGGCTTGTAACACATCCCCCACAAGCTTGCAGCTACCTACACCACAATATACAATAGACACATTAGGAGCTTCTTCCTTGACAATCTTTGCAAATCTCACAAAGAAATCACCTATTTCCTGATATGAAAACCTCTGATTATGAGTAAACCAATCACCTGTACATTCATGATTTATGCGAAGTCTCATTCTTCCAAAAGTTCTAAGTTCCTTTGCAATCTGCCTTAGATATTCATCTCCCAGAGAACAATCTATTGTAAGTGTAAGCGCAACATCTTGTCCATGTTTTCTAATATCTCTCATCGAAGTAAACGGCTCACCATCCATACTTCCGCCAATACCGCCAAGATAAGGGAAATAATCATCATATGGGTAGTCCCACTGAAAATGTATTTCCATATCTTTACATGCCTCGCTTATTCTCTGAGGCCACTCCTTATCCTTAGGATAATATGTATACATAATCCCAATGTTTCTGTGAGGTCTGCCAAGCACATTTAAAATATAATCCTGATTTACATACTCAGCTCTCTCACTTCCATCCCCAATGTCAAGTCCACACCTCGCAGGATTTAAAGTAATTCTTTTTAAGTTGTCCATAAATTTCCTCATTTCTCATAAACTTTAATTTATCGTACCGTTTAACAAAGTTACACAAACCCCTATGTGTTAATATCTCATAATACTACACATCTTTTTGCACAGTACACAGTATTATAAACGCTTATAAATTTATTATATCATTCTCAAAGATATTCCGCCACTAAATTGTCCTATTTTATTACTATTTACTTATCACACAGGACTTACAAAAATTCCAAACCCAAGCGGATGATATGTTAACAATACAAATGCTATAAACTGTATTAAATTAACAATCAACAGTATTTTTCCACAATTCATTGTCTGCTTTTTATGTGAATTTATCAATATATGATATTGCAAACCAAACGCAATAAAAACAGCAATAAAAAATGTGCTTATATCAATCCATGCTACCTCAAATCCAAGAATACCCTTATATCCATAAAACAAAAACGGTATACTCCATGTACCGACTATATTTCCGAGCAAGCCCGTATATATAATCTTGCATATCTCATTATTTTTTTCATTTTTAACATTCACACTTATTTTACTGTCTTTGGAAAATATTTTCATACTGTTTTTATCTGAAACATATTTACAGCCAACCTTTTTCTTAACATACTGAAAATAAATTGCAATATAAATAAGCATAGGAATAAAAAGCAATTTCATATGTTCCCATGTTGACTCATTGACCGGCACAAATAAACCTATTAACCTTGCCTGCCTACACCAGTCATACACAAAATGAAAAAGAGTTCCCAATATCCCAACAAATAAAAATCCTGTTACAATATAGCGTTTATAAAATTTTTTATCATCACATTCAATAAACATACAATCTATCTCCTATTCACTGCAAATTTACTATAAATACTTATTGTTAATACAACTGCTGATTTTAATTTACTGTATTATTATCTGTTATTAATTTTATTGTATGTAATGATTTATATTATATGTGGTGTAAATGCTTGATTTGATATAAAGGCAAAAAAAAGAAGCCTTTATACAAAGACTTCTTTCACGATTATTTTAATGAGACACGGGGGATTCGAACCCCCGACAACTTGATTAAAAGTCAAGTGCTCTAC
>OMGH01001938.1_pt1 | contig 11168 bp, 6 predicted proteins | sample 1645841 | NCBI WGS metagenome assembly OMGH01 (sample SAMN00849584, study PRJEB25192) | human gut metagenome
ACAGAACGACCCGCGCGTGATCGACGCTTATCTGGGGGTGGACGAAGATGCTTGAGATCAAGGATTTACACGTTTCTTACGGCGGCATTCAGGCGCTGCGCGGCGTATCGCTGACGGTTCCGGAGGGGAAGATCGTTACCCTGATCGGTGCCAACGGTGCCGGCAAGTCCACCCTGATGCGCACCATCTCCGGCCTTGTCAAGGCACAGAACGGCTCCATTTTGTGGAACGGTCAGGAAGTGCTGGGCAGACCCATCGACCAGATCGTGGCCAGCGGCATCGCCATGTCGCCGGAGGGCCGCAGAGTATTCGCCGATCTGACGGTCGTCGAAAACCTGAAGATCGGTGCCTATCTGCGCAGGGACAAGGCCGAAATGGAACAGGACCTCGAGTGGGTGTACAGCCTGTTCCCCCGCCTGAAGGAGCGCAGCTGGCAGAGCGCCGGCGGCGAGCAGCAGATGCTGGCCGTAGGCCGTGCCCTGATGAGCAAGCCCAGGCTGCTGATGCTGGACGAGCCGAGCCTTGGTCTTGCCCCCATTGTGGTGCGGGAGATCTTCGACATCATCCGCACGGTCAACCAGCAGGGCATCACGGTGCTGCTGAACGAGCAGAACGCCAACATGGCGCTGAAGGTAGCGGACTACGCCTATGTACTGGAGACCGGCAACCTGACGCTCTCCGGCACCGGCGCTGAGCTGCTGGCAAATGAGCAGGTCAAGGCAGCGTATCTGGGCAGAAAGCGCACCGAATGAGGTACCTTTATCCATATGTGGCAGGGGCTGTTGCATAAGGATATAAGCCAGTACAGCAGCCTTTTTTCTTGCTTTCACGGCGCAAAGGTGTGGAAAACCAGTGTCAAACAAGCAAAATGTTGAAAACTCAGTCAGCAAAAGCAGATCCTTCCGACTTTGGCTAAACAACTCTGGTCTTTTTGTTGGAACTTGTGCAACAACCCCTTCTTTTTGTTTACTTATGCTTTTTTAAGTGTCACACCATACCGGCGTTGCTGCGCTGATCAGGGTCCGAGGGGTCTCGGTAGCTTGGTGTCCTGTCCTGCTCTCCTACTGCTTTCCATGGGTGGTAAGCTGGGATCTCCTCCGGAATGGGGCCGAAGGGGTTATCTTCCCGTTCTCCCAATCCAGCCTCCAGGGCAAAGCCGAAGCGACAAGGCCGATCGTCGATGCGATATGTCGGCAGAGCATCTGGGCCGCAGCTGCTGTTGCCCAGACCCCGGTGGGCGTAGTCCAGATGTACATACAGGGCCTCCGGTGCAGGAAGCTCAGGGGGATGCCGGGCATTCCACAGCTGCAGATCACTGTAGGGCACTGCGCTCATGGCCATGGGGCAGGCGGCCTCAAACCGTACAAAATCCGCACGGTCCGGGTCTGTTAATCGCATACTACGAGATTCCGTATGAAGTCCGTATTCCTGAGGCCGTAGATAAAACGGCTGATTTCTCACATCTTCGCTGTAAACTCCCATGCGCCCGCCGCACTGGCGATCAGGATAGGTTTCTAACGGTCCCTTCCCATACCATTTCATAGCCGTAAACCGCACGGGAAGAATTGCCGTCATCCCGATTCGCCCCGGAGACAGCATATCTGCCGGAGATTGCACGTTGCAGTCAATAAATATACGATTTTGTCCTGCCTGCCATAAACCAACGGTAACATAGAAACTGTCCTTCTCCGTCTGGTATGCGGTGGTGTAGGTCAAAGACGGCTCTTCTACCCCGTTCCCCTGCCGGACTTCCAAACAAGTACGTTTTGGATGATCATACTGCTTTGTAAACCAGTTCTGTTTACCCAGTACCAGTGGGCTGTGAGCATCGTTGTCTGTGGGGGCACGAAAAGGGGTGAAGAACAGATCGTGCAGTAGCACACCGGATACGTTGTCGACCTGAAGTGCTCCGGTTTCTGTATCCAGCCGAAGAGTCAAGTCACCCATCTTGCCCACCAGAAGAGTTCCCTGTTTTGAGAAATGAGCTGTGACCTTTTCTGTCACAAGAGCCGGGTGACATCCCTTTTTCCAAAGGAACTGCTTCCATCCGCTGAGGCCGCATCCTGCATGGGCCGGAGATTTCTCCATGAACAAGAACTCTAGAATCTGTTCTCCCGAAACCTGAGGAATATCCTGCAAATCGACCTTCCATACCACCGACTGTCCCGCAGCGCAATCCGGCAGGGTGAGTTCTCTGGTTTCTTGACAGACACCGTTTTCCAGCAGTCGTAGTTGGGCCGTAAAATCCCTCAAGTTCAGCTGTCCGCAGCGGTTTATCAAAACAAAGATTCCATTCCGGAAGTCCTTCACCCGAAGGTCGATGGGCTGGTACACCGCCTGAACTTCCTGTAGCTTAGGCGTAAATCGACGATCGGGTGTTGTCAGTCCATCGATGCAGAAATTGCTGTCATGGAATTCCTCGCCAAAATCGCCGCCATAGGCATACCAGGTCGTTCCATCCGGGTTCGTCTGGAGCAGACCGTGGTCGCACCACTCCCAGATAAAGCCGCCCATCAAATTCTGGTGTTCATAGATTTCTTTCCAGTAATCCCCCATGCTTCCGCATGCGTTTCCCATAGCGTGAAGGTACTCATTGGTCAGAAAGGCTCGATTGGGATTTGCTTCTGCCCGTTCCCTCATGTTCTGAGGAGAAGGATAGGTCTCGCTGTCCATATCTGCAATCTTGTTCATCTGGCGCTTGTGGATCAGACGGGTGGGGTCCGCAGTGCGGCAGTAGGATGCCGCCAGTGCCACAGTCTCTCCATAACCAATCTCATTGCCGAGGGACCAGCAGAAGATTGATGCATGGTTTTTATTGGTTTGAACCATGGCAGCCTGTCGGTCCAGCACACGGGGGAGCCACCGCATATCGTTGCCGGGCAAAAGATTCTTGCGGTAAGAAATGCCATGACTTTCCAGATTTGCCTCATCCATTATATAAAGGCCGTATTCATCACAGAGCTCATACCAGCGTGGAGTATCGGGATAATGCGCACAGCGAACCGCATTGATATTGCATCGCTTCATCAACTCAATATCTTGGCGCATGCTCTCTTCGGTGATGGCATAGCCGGTGACAGGGTCGAACTCGTGTCGGTTCACGCCTCGCAGCTTGACGGGTGCACCGTTGACTCGGAATACGCCTTCTCCATCGATCTCATAATGGCGGAAGCCGAAGGGCACGGTGGTTTCCTCCAGCTTTTCTTCTCCCAGAAAAGTAGACAGCCGCACCTGATACAAATAGGGTGTCTCCGCCGACCAGAGGTGCGGCGTTTCCAGCTCCAAATGCCCATACGCTGTTGCGGTGATGCCCGCCGGAATCTGCAATGCGCCATCCAACCAGGCCGGATCAAAACCACGCTCTTTAAATACCGCTTCCAGGCTGACCTCCTCAAAGCGATCACTATCGTTGCCAGTCTTCCCATTGCAACTGCCCACTGGACACGCGTCGGCATCCAGCAACTCCATCTCTACCCGGATGCGTGGAGCACAGCGATGGCTCAAATTCAAAATTTTGCTTTCGGTATGCAGAACTGCCTTTTCCGGCGTTACCTCTGCCCAGAGATAGCTGTCCAGAAGGTGCAGCTCGTGGATTTCATACAATTTAACGCTGCGAAAGATTCCAGACAGCCTCCACATATCCTGACATTCGAGATAGGAACCTGGGCTGAACTCATCCACCCGAAGCAGCAGTAGGTTCTGCCCCGGCCGTACAGCATCGGTCAGGTCTACCTCACAGGCAGTGCGCCCGTTTTCCGCATAGCAAAGAATCTGCCCATTCAAAAAAACAGTTACAGCAGAGGAAAAACCGCCGATGGATAGGATCATCCGGTGGTGCACGGTAGGAACTTCCAGAGTCAAATCTTTCCGGTAGATGCCAACCATCCCCTGTCCTTCCGGAATAAAAGGCGGCTCCAGCTTGTTCGCATCTGCCCTGAAGGCATAGCGAGTGTTGATGTATTTGGGCTTATCGAAACCCTGCAGCTGCCAGCATCCGGGCACGGAGATTGCTTTGGGCTTTGGCAACGCCCCAAGCTGTTCCGGAGTCTGCATATCGGCTTCAGCACGGGAAATCAGCGCAAAATCCCAGACTCCATCCAGACAGTGTTCTTTCGTTCGCGGAAATCGGTCAAACCGATAGGGCATTCTTCCGACTGCGTGCGTCCAGACATCCATAGTAGTTCTCCTTCCTGTAGGGCATTCCGGGGCCATTTCATCCCGGCATTCGGGCATGTTGCTTGCGGTAATCGCTGGGTGTGACTCCTTCAATGGATTTGAACAATTTGGTGAAATGCGAAAAGCTGGAATATCCCAGTGCGACAGCCAGATCGCCCACGGGCATATCGGTGCCCGCCAACAACTGTCTTGCTAGATTGATGCGTTTATTCTGGATATAGTCGTTCAAACTCTGGCCGGTCTTGCGCTTGAATAGCCGGGCTGTGTAGTCCGGATTCAGGTAGACGGCCGCTGCAATATTTTCTCGCGTCAATTCTTGATGAATATTCAGTTCGATGTATTCCTTGATTCGGCGGATTACCTGTTCCTCGCCGGGCGAGTGCCGCAGCAGTCTTTCGGTCCGAGCAAGGTTGCCCTGCACCCATGAAAGAAACTGCGGCAGCGATTCAAACACCGGTTTCGCTTCCACAAGTTCTGTTGCCTCCGGGCAGCCTCGCTCTTGTAGCGTGCAGTGGAGCGCCTGTGTCAAGGTCTGTGCAATCCACTGCATCCGTTCCTGTGCTGCCTTGAGGGACAGCCGGTTGAGTTCGGTGGTAATCTCTGCCTGCACAGTCTGAGCATCTTCCTGCAAAAGCAGGGTCTTCCAATGTCGAATCCGGGCCTCCTCCGGGCTCTGCGACTCCTTGTAAAGGCTCGTTTCCCACTGTTCCAGCGCATCCGCAGTGGAACAAAGTCCCAGAATGCTGCTGGACACGGCAGGCGAAACCTTTACTGACTGCTTCAGCATCGTCTTGCAGGCCAGATCCAATTCTTCCCCGAAATGCGCAGCCGCAGCAGGTTCCATTCCAGCGCTGATGAGCAGAAAACTCTGTCCACTTCGGCGCTGCAAAGAGGTCCAGCCGGTACCGGTTTTATCCCAAAGCTCCTTGGCAATATTGCACACGCCGTATCCGAGCAGCTCCTGCTCGCTCTGCGGCAATGCAGCAGGCATCTGCACCAATACCCGTACCACCTGCAGCGGCGCACTGACATCCAGCTCCAGATCATACTTCTGTGCACAGTTGAAAAGAGATTCCGCCGTGGATAGGATGTTTTTTTCTAAAACATCCTGCAAATACTGGTCTCGGCGCAGACTGCGCCCGTTTTCATAGGCGCGGCGGGTCCCGCGCATGCTTTCCTGCGTCTTCCAAAGGTTGAGCGCATGTCGGATGGATGCTGTAAGCTCTGCCGGTGCAATTGGCTTGAGCACATACTCCACACACCCCAGCTCCATCGCTTTCTGCGCCATGGGAAAGGATTCGTGGCAGGTCAGGATCACGGCCTCGGTATCGGGACAGGAGGTCTTCATCCATTCCAGCAGCTCAATGCCGGACATCCGAGGCATTTCCAGATCACAGACCAGAACCTGTACCGGTTCCTGGCGAAGGATCTTCTGCGCTTCCACGCCGTTTGCGGCATCCAGCACCCGGTCCACATCAAGATTTTTCCAGTTGATCGAGCGCCGGATGGCTTGGATTGCAAGCGCCTCATCATCTACAATCAGAACGGTCGTCACAGTGTTTCCTCCTTTTCCGGCTGTTCTGTGCCGTAGTTCAGCGGCAGAATCACGCTCACATGTGTGCCGCCGTCAGGCCGATTTTCCAAGTGAACTTCCGCTTTGCCTGCATACAGCAGTTCCAGCCGCTGTCGGACATTAGCGATTCCGATGTGGACCCGCCCATCAAAAAACGGTTGTACCTTTTGCTGCAGAACCTGCAGCACCTCATCCGAAAAGCCAGGGCCATTGTCCAGCACTTCCAGCCACAAGCGCGTTTCCCCCTCCCGGTTCTGCATCGAGGCGCGGATGTCGATTTTGGCTTCCCTGCTCATATTGCGCGCATATTTCACCGCATTCTCTGCAAAAGATTTGATGACCGAAGGCGGGACCCGTGCCTGCCGCAGAAAGGCCGGGACGGAGATGGTGTAGGAAAAGGCATCGCCAAATCGGAGTTTCTGGATGGAGAGAAAGTCATCTGTGAAGCGAAGCTCCTCTTCCAGCAGAACAAAATCATTTTCTACCTGTGCCATAAACCGGAAATATCGGTTCAGGTAAGTGGTCAGAGCCAACACCTGCTCAAAATCGCCGGTAAGGGAGGCATTGTAAACCGCATTAAAGCAGTTGCCCAGAAAATGCGGGTTGATCTGCATCTGTAGATTTCGCAGCTGGCTCATCTGCTTTTCCCGTAAGATCTGTGTCTGACGCTCCTGCAGCTCAGAGATCTCCTCCAGCGTGAGGTTGAAGGTCGTACCAATGGTGGAAAACTCTTGCAGCATTCCGCTTGTATCCACCCGGACGCTCAAATCTCCCTGTCCGGCTTGGTGCATGATCTGTGAAATCCGATCAATGGGTTCCACAATTTGCAATCGGGCAAAACGGTACAGCAGAAAGAGTGCAGCCAGAAGCAAGAGCGGAATCACCATCATCAACAAGCTGAGCCAGACGATGCCATTTGTGAGACCGGTGCGCACCAGCCTGACCCGGAGTTCAAAGCCGGTGCGCCCGATTTTAGCCGAAAAGCAGTTTTCCGGGCCGGCCTCCACTCCTGCAATCCGTTTGTTGTTCAGGTAGAGGCTGGTCTCCGCATACTGGCTGCTATCCTCTGCAAAAGGAACCGTCATCAGTTTCACTGGATCCAGCAAAAAGCCGAAGTAGGCATCGTTCATCTGATAGCTGTACAGAAGATACTGAGCGGCCTCATCCGTGTAATACTGCCATGTGCCGGTGGGGTATTCGTCCAGATCTTGGCAGATCGTCTCAATGGCATGATTCACCTGCTGACGTTCCGCAAGACTTTGGCCCTCTCCTCGAACCATTAGAATCGACCCATATGCAAGAGGACATAGAAATTCTGCACTCATGCCAGGATACTCGATCACGTCCACTGCCATCCGCCGAAAGACCCTTGTTGTGGCAAACACACGCTCTGCCTCGGATGTCAGATACTGCATATAAATGGTGTCGTTGTCCACTGTCGTAAAGGTCTGTACATTCATTTCAATAGCGTTCAGATTTGCTTCCAACTGATCCGCATAGTTCTGCAGCGCTGCCTGATCCAGCTGGGTCACCTGGCGATTCAGATTGTATATACTCAGTCCACAGCAGATGAGCATCAGGAACATCAGCACCAGAACCGGGATACTGTAAAACCAGAAAAGCTTTTGATGAACGGATGGTCTTTTCATAGGCACAACTTCCTCTGAAAGCACCACAAAGGCCCGGCAATCTTGTTTGCCAGACCTTTGCGGTGCCACATTGATTATTCTTTCACGCCGCCGATCACGATTCCCTTGACAAAGTAGCGCTCAAAGCAGGGGAACACCGCCAAAACCGGGATGGCAACTGCCGATGCAATGGCCATGCGGACACCCGATGTGGGCAGATTGCTGACCGCAGCCATCATCTCGCCAGAGATCTCACTGTTGTTTTTCAGGAACTGGATGTTTGCAAGCATATCGTTCAGGACATTCTGAATATTATAATACCGCGTATCAGTCAGATAGTACAGACCATTGTTCCAGTCGTTCCAGTATGCCATGAAGATGAACATGCCCAGCGTTGCGATGATGGGCAGTGAGATTGGAATTACGATCCGCCGAAAAACCTGAAACTCCGTAGCACCATCAATGAGGGCCGCCTCGATCAGTGGTTTGGGGATGCTGTTGCTGAAGAAGTTCCGTGCCAGCATGACGTTGAAGGCATTCATCAACAGGCCGGGAATCAGGAGGGCCCAATAGGTATTCTTGATGTGGAACACCTCGGTGTAGACCAGATAGGTAGCCACTAGGCCGCCGTTGAACAGCATGGTGAACAACACCAGAAAGTTCAGCACCTTCCGTCCCGGCAGATTCTCGCGGGAGAGGGTATAGGCCAGCATCAGGGTAATTGCTAAGCTGATGGCTGTTCCCATTACTGCGATGATAATGGTCGTCAGATAGGCGCGTCCGATAATGGCACGGTTTCCCCACAGATATTCATAAGCGGCCAGGCTGAACTCCGAAGGAATGAAAGAATAGCCGTTCCGGGTAATAGATTCCTCGCTGGAAATGGACGAAGTGAACATCAGCACAAAGGGTAGAATGGCCGAAAGTGACAACAGCGCCAGCACAATGTAGGAGACGACCGTCACACCGGAGACATGTTTTTTCTTTTTTGTTGTGGTATCCATACTCAGAACAGACTCCCTTCCATATTTCTCTTTTTCACCAGCCAGTTGGAGAACATCACCAAAATAAAACCAACAATAGACTGATAGAAGCTTGCAGCCGAAGACATGCCCACGTCACCCAATTTCATCAGGCCGTTGTAAACGTAGGTATCAATGGTAGAAGTCACGCTGCTGATGATACCAGACTGCATCGGAATCTGATAGAACAGACCAAAGTCCGAATGGAAGATACGTCCTACGCTCAGCAGCGACATCATAACGATGGTAGGAGAGATCAGAGGGATGGTGATTGAGAATATTTGCTTTAGCTTTCCGGCACCGTCCAGCTCGGCCGCTTCATAGAGAGAGGAATCGATACCCACCATAGTGGCATAGTAGACAATGGCAGTGTAGCCCGAACGCTTCCATAATTCCACAAAGGTCAGGATAAAGGGCCAGAATTTGCTTTCCATGTACCAGGAAACCGGGTCTTCTCCCATTACTGTGAGAATATGATTGAACATACCCGTAGTGGGGCTCAGGAATGCATATACAAGGTAGCTGGCGATGACGTAGGAGAACAGGTAAGGCAGCAACACGGAGGTCTGAAAAAAACGGTTCCAGAACTTGGACTTCACCTCATTCAGAAACAGTGCAATGGCAATGGCCATCACGGTTTGCAGTACGATAAAGAGTAGATTATAGCCGATGGTATTGCGGGTGATGACCCAGGCATCCTTGGTGGCAAACAGATACTTGAAATTTGCCAGGCCACACCAATCGCTCTTCCAGATGCCCTTGGCGTAGTTGACATTGCGGAACGCGATGGTCAAACCTGCCATGGGCAGATAATTGTTGATGAGCAGATAAAGCAATCCGGGCAGTGCCATCAGATACAGAGGGATAAACTGCCTGATCTTTCCCTTTTTCTTCGGGACGGTAACGGTCTTTTCCATAAATACCACCTGTTCTCAAAAATCCCCTGCCGGATCAGGGCAGGGGATCATGTTTCATGTGCTGGTTCCCTGTATTTTACGGTTAGGAAACGCCATTCTCTTTTTTCCAGTCAGCGAACTGGGCAGCCTTTTCATCGATGATCTTCTGCAGCCCGGCGCTCTCCAGTTCCTTGAGGAACTTGGGCAGATTGTCGTCGATGTCGATGCAGCCATAAGCCAGTGCGCTAAGATACTGATCACAGACATTCGTTACTGCCGTGTACTCGGTCTTTACCGGTGTCACGTCGTAAGCAAAGCCCATGGCCTTACTCAGCATGGCACTCTCATTCATGGCGCGCACCTGCTCCGGGAAGTCCTCTTCCGTGCCGTCCCAGAAATAAGCGATCAGCTGGTCACCAAATGCAAAGCTCCAGTTGTGGAAATAGCCACTGGTAGAAGCGTCCACTCCATCAGCAAAGGTGATGATACGGTCAGAGCCCTCCTTCAGCTTATAGTGGACACCTTCCAGACCCCAGTCCAGCATATTCAGGAAGGTGGGATCCGAGTACATCATATCCAGAACCTGCATAGCAGCTTCGGGATTTTTGCTATTATTCAGAAGCGACCAGCCAAAAGAATTCACCTTTGTAGTGTACGAGAATACAGTGTTCAGCGGAATCACCGTCATATCCCGGCCGCACTGATTAGTTTTATCCTGTGCAGTGCCAGGGCCAACAGTACCATAGAAGCCAAGAAGCTTTCCGGCCTTGATCTGTTCCGCTGCACTGTCGGTGGTGGTAAGAATATCCGATGCAATCCAGCCCTTCTTGAACCACTCCCGGTGCTTTTCGCACTCAGCACGGAATTTATCGCTGGAGAACAAGTCAGAGATCTCATGGTCCTGACCATAGTTCAGCAGAACACCAAAGGTATCGCCCAGCGGATCATAGTCTGCGTAGACAAACGTACCACTACCCTCTAGGCGCATCATGGCCATATCCGGCTCGCCCGCATGAATGGTCTCGAACATCTCATCCAAATCATCTGTAGTTTTGATCGTAGCAGGATCGATTCCGTACTTTTCCAGAATATCAGTGCGCACCACAATACCGCCCTGATAGAACAGCGAGCGGTTGACCGGCACCTGATAGGCTACACCGGACACCTTGCCAGCCTGCAGGTAGTCTCCCAGACATTCCTGAATATCCGTACCGTATTCATCCAGCAGGTCATCCAACGGAAGGAGTGCTCCCTTTGCCACACAACTGGATACCATGGTGCCCCAAACCAGAGCAATGTCCACCTGCTCACTACCTGCCATCACCAGATTGAGCTGGTTGTTATAAGAACTGCTGGGAACCACTTCCAACTGTAAGTCGATACCCTTTTTATCGGCCACGTAATCGTGAATGGCCTTAGCTACCTTTTCCTGATCAGGTTGGACTGAGGACAGAGGGTAGTACATAACGACCTTGGGCATTTCGCCGCTGGCAGCTGCCGAACCGGATGCCGTCGAACTGCTGGTGGAGCTGGACGAACCACCACAGGCGGCCAGGCCCAGAGCAGCGGTAGAAGCGCCTGCGACCTTCAGAAAGTTACGACGAGAGATCATCTTTTTCATAGTAGTACTCCTTCTTCTTTTGGTTAATATCTGCCACCGTCCACAGCATGAGGACGGAAGTTAGACTGAATAATTCCGGCGGCAGGGGCAAACGCTTTCGCCCTGCTGCAATTCCGGCTGGAGCGTGACGGTCTGGGCCGGGGCTCCGTGTTCGATCTGCCGCACCAGCAGCTCGATGCTCTGCAGTGCGATCTGTTCACTGGGTTGGACGATGGTGGTCATCACCGGCACGCAGTAGCGGGACATCGTGAT
>OMGH01001939.1_pt1 | contig 11167 bp, 9 predicted proteins | sample 1645841 | NCBI WGS metagenome assembly OMGH01 (sample SAMN00849584, study PRJEB25192) | human gut metagenome
TGATACCACAGGAGTAAGAAAACGTTTCCAGTATTTGGCACTTAAACCAACCAGGCCTTCAAAAATACCGCCAAGGATGACTGCCCCGATCATTCCTTCATATCCGAGTTCGGGATTAGTACAGATCATCAGAAGACTTCCGAGAAATGTAAAACTGACACCCATTACAATAGGAAGTCTTGATCCAATCTTCCAGATCGGATACAACTGCATACATGTACCGATTCCGGCAGCAAACATAGCACACTGGAGAAGCTGGGTGATCTCAGCACCTGTCAGTGGCTCACCGGATCCACGTACCAGTGCGGCGCTGCATACAATCAGAACCGGTGCAAGATTGGAGACGAACATTGCCAGTACGTGCTGAAGACCAAAAGGAATTGCTTTCCCCAGTGGAACACGTCCGTTCAGACGATAAATATTTTCCGTGCTGACAGCAGCGACGATTTATTCCAACAGTTCCGCCCAGGCGTTGCAGGATACCCGATGCGAACTGTACGGCGAGTGGCAATATCTGAGATTATCGGATACGGACACGGATGCTGCACAGGTGCGGGAGAATCTGCCTGCGTCCGCAAAAGCCAGCACAACGATTCAGAATGGAATCGTTCTCGGCGCAGACGATGGCGTGGCGGGCGGGATCGGAACCGTAGACAGCGCCTTTGCACAACTGGGGCGTATCGTGCCGATCAGCGGTGATTTCCCCACCCAGCCCGATGAGATTGCCATGACGACGACGCTGCTGGATGCGCTGGGCTGCTCCTATGACGTAGGGCAGACGGTCACGCTGAAGGTGGCTGCCAATGATTACGACCCGCTGGCAGGCTCCGGCGCAGTGATGGAAAAAGCCTATACCCTGTGCGGTGTTCTTCCTGCCTATGATGTTTATTGGAATCTGAACGGCAATCTCACCGTCAGCGGCATTGTAGCAGAGCCGCTTGCCTTGGACGGGCAAAAGTTCCAGACGTTTTATTATCTGAATGCAACCGCACCCGTGACCGCTTCGACCGACCCTGCTTTAGTGGCAAACGAGTATGCCTACCCGCAGGAGGATACCGTTTCGTCCTCCCTGCGCTTTTTGCTGGTCGCAGCGATTCTGGTCAGCTTTTTTGCAGTGGCGCAGTATTTCCTGATCGTTCTGCACAAGCGTGTACATACCATCAACACCTTCCTGACGCTGGGGGCTAAAAATCGGGATCTCCGGCTTATGTGCCTGTGGGAAGCGCTTTTTGCCGGGCTTGCAGCAGTTGCTGCAGGGTTTGCACTGGGCTGCGGTGCTGCGGCCGTCGGTCTGGGGCTGCAGAAGCACCTTTCGTTCTTGGCGGTCCCCGCTGCATCTCTTGTGCCGTTGGCGGTGCTGTTTCTGCTCTCCGTACTGCTGGGTGCACTTTTGCCTGCGGTGCTGGTTCGCCCGCAGACCGCAAAACCCAAAGAGAAGCCTGCAAAAAAATTCCGCTTGGCACAGCTGCCGCTTGCACCGCAGATCGGTGTCGGCTGCGCGGTATTGCTGATCGCCGTCAGTTGTTTGTATGTCGGCTGGCGTGTCATGCTGCCATATGATCTGGATGCACCGTATGCCTGTCTGTCCATCAAGATGAACGGAACCTCCGGGATGCCGTTTTCTCTGAAAGAGGATCTCGCTGCATTGCCCGGTGTGGAAGAGGTTTCCGCTGCAATTGATCTGACCGATACCTATACCGTGACGTCAGACAAGATCCAGTCCAGCAAGATGCTTGCCGATATCTGGGTCAAGGACAACGGTTTCTATACGGACATTCCGAGCTTGCTGCAAAATGCAGAAAGAGGAACGCTGAACACGACTGTCTGCGCCTTGCCGGAGGACGAACTGCGCCGCATTGCCGCAGATGCCGGCGTTTCGGACGAGAAAATAGAGACACTGCTGTCCGGGGATTCTGTTTTGACCCTGTGGAGAGATTGCTATTATGACCCCGCTGCGGATGAATATTATCAGGGCTTCCAACCGGATGGCAGTACGTTGGTTGAACCGGTTTTTGCGGCCGGAGACAAGTTGAGTATCCAATATCGGCGTTATACCGGGCAGGATGAAGCCGGGAATGAGGTCTACCGGACGTACACCGCCCAGCTGCCCATTGCCGGTGTCGTAAAGTCTGCAAGCAATTACACACTGCTGACAACAGACCGGCTCCTTTTCAGCGGCACAATTTTTGTCAGTACGGCTCTTTACCATAAAATGTTTGAGAACGCAGGAAGTTTCTTTATGGAAAAGGAAGGATACAGCAGCCTGAACGTGAAACTGTCCGCTGGCAGCAATTTCTCTTTGCGGCGGTCTATTTCCTCCATTGCGACGCGCAGGAATGGTATCCTGAGTGCAGATAACTACGACCTGATCAGCCAGAGCTACACCGAGGGCACACAGAGCGCTTTCCTTGTCGGTATCCTTGCGGTATTCGGGGTCCTTCTGGGGTGTGCGCTGCTGGTGGTTTTGAATCTTTCGGCTTATGAAGTCCAGCAGCAGCGGCTGTCGCTTCTCCTGACGCTGGGCGTTTCCCCGAAAAAACTGGTGCTGTCCTATGCAAAGCTGCTGCTCCCGGTCATCGTTGGGACAACGCTGCTTGTGAACATCGTTGTCTATGCGGTAGTTTCGCGTATCGTTCCGATCCAGAGCATTCTCGACCTGATCCGTATTCATACAAGCGGACGGGTATATGCGTTCCATAAACCCGTGGGAAGTCAGATCATGGTCAGCGTTCTGCTGATGGTGTTCTGGCTGTCCGCAGCGTTGCTGCCGATCTTCTCTTTTATTCGTAAAAAAGCATCCAAGGGGGACATCTTATGAAGGATAAAATTCTGGAAGCTGTACAGATCTCCAAAACCTACGGGGAAGGGGAAAGTGCGGTTCACGCCCTCAAAAATAGCGACCTGACCCTTGAAAACGGTACATTTGCGTCCATCATCGGTTCCAGCGGCAGCGGAAAATCTACGCTCCTGAAAATTCTGGGAGGACTTTTGCCGCCCACCACCGGTAAGGTGCTGCTGGACGGTCAGGACATTTATGCAATGAATGCGGAGCAGCTGGCACAGGTGCGGAGGCAAAAGATCGGCTTTATTTTTCAGGATTTCCGCCTGTTCCCGGAGTACACGGTGCAGGATAATATTCTGACCCCGTTTTATCTGGACCATAGAGCACCGGATGAACAGATGCTCCATAAGCTGACCGGAATCTTGGGCATTGCGGGCAAGCTACATTCCCGCCCCGCACAGCTTTCCGGCGGACAGCAGCAGCGTGTGGCAATCGCCCGTGCGCTGATTGCAAAGCCCCGCATCGTTTTTGCAGACGAGCCTACCGGAAATCTGGATACGCGGACGGGTGAGGATACGATGCGGCTGCTGATGGAATGTGCTGCGGAGTTCGGGCAAACGCTTATCGTTGTCACGCATAACCCGGAAATTGCGCAGAAGGCGCAGCAGATCATTCGGATCGAGGATGGACAAATTCTGAGCAACATTTGATCGATTTGATTGTAGGGTCTCTCCTTTGCATAATGATTTTCTGACAACTATCATTTTACAGGAGCCCTAGTGGCTTGTCTATTACTGATTCAATTTTGCGAACTCAATTATACGCTATCATGGGTAAAGTCTAACCACCGTTTTATTGAGCACTTACGATAAAACAGATTTGAATGTACATGCCCATTCAAAAAAGAATGCGCTCCCCAAAAGTGTACAGCATGCAAACAACAGATTTGCTGAACAATCAAAATGACGCATTCACTTCGATATTTGGTGAGCGGCTTCACCTCCGTCCAACTTCATAGCGAAAAGTATCAACCATGTAAAAAAGATTTTTGAATAACGCCGATGGATTATGAGTGCCCCTCAAAATCCATCGGCTTCTTTTTCATTACAATAAAAACCTTGATTATAACAAAAATGTTGATTTATTGAAAAAGTATTATATCATATGAACAAATCAAAATGTTCAGCTCCGCTATAATTTTGATTTTGAACGGTCAGACATGATGCTTAAAGCATTTTGAACCCATTAGGAAAGGACGCTCGACGGTATGAAAAAAGTTGTTGTTGTTCAAAGCGCTATTATTGCGGTGCTATTATTGCTTTCTGGAGTTTTGGTGATTGCACAGGCAAATGGAATAAGCTTGTCATCCATATTAAATGATTCGAACGTATCATATATTGAATTCGGAGATGAGTTCTCCGGATTTGATTTATGGGATCATGAAGGTAAAGCCGTGACTAAGATTTCCAAAGGCAAGAAGTACACAGTTACCTTTTATCTCTCCAGTTCCTGTTCAAGCTGTCTTGACAGTATATCTGATTTTGAGAGGTTTGCAGCTACCTTTGGTGACCAGATTGATTATGCGATTATTTGGCAGGATAAAATCCCTGATCATTATATAAATAAATATTCGCTTGACCCAAGCATCAACTATTCGTTAAATGGGGAAGCTAAATTGTCCACCGCTACTCCGACATTCTTTATACTTGATGATTCTGGATTTGTAATATTTAAGGATGTTTCCCGAGAAAATTTGATTGAGAAGCTTATTCTACTTGACGTAACAGATAGCGACGAATTAAAAAGCAACGCCAATAAATATATTGTTGATAATTATTCAAATAGCTCATCAAATAAACCCGTGCTTATCTATTTTTACATGCCCGGCTGTTCTGATTGCGATGCCGCAAGCAAATTGTTTGAAAGTAACAACGTTTCAGACGATTATGAAATTATCTATATTTATAAATATGATTCGGAGAATGGGGACTACAATATAGACAAAGACAAACTGTTTGGACTGGTTTACGATATTAACTGGTATCCTTCATTTATAATGATAGATAAGGGTTCGTACCGAGAAATCGGGGAAACCCCAGTTGAAAACCTTTTATCTGTCATATATCAGCGGTAATCTTCATGCCACAACATTTGTGTGCTTTCTCGGCTAGTCACACAGAAAGGAGTTCAATAATGACAAATATCTCAAAGGCTGTGAATCGTCTTGTGGTTGTATGTATGCTATCTGTAATGATTTTCCTTGGGATAATCTGTAACGGTGCAATGCAAGCTAATGCTGCTTGTGGAAATTGGACCACATATAAAACTGGAAGTCCATACTGCGTGGATAAGGGATGCGGTTTATTCTGGTTAAGTGATACAGAATATCAAAAAGCATATCTTAAGCAAGTATGCACGACATCCAGTGGAACCACTAATACTAATTATGATGTACAAGAGAATAGGTTGGGATGCTGTTAATAGGGCTGCAATTATGCACATCTAACGGTGGAAGTCTATGTTGGCTTTAAGCTTTTGCTACAATTTCAAATAAGGAATCGCGATAGTGAATGTTGAGCCCAAACATTTTTCCCGTTCCAATAAAAACTCAATTCTTTATTGCTTGATTGTGTGACTGGCCGAGAAAACATATAAAAAGTATGAGGATTCAATTTATGAGTATGGATTGTAGTGACAATTGAATTCAATTTGTAGAGTAGTGAGGATACAAAACAGATGAAAAAAATAATACTTGCTATCGTAACTGTTTTGGCCGTGTGCATCATAGGATACACGATGAGCTATCCCGATAGACAAAACATGGCTGCGGAAGAAATAAGCACAATTGTAAATTCCGACTATTTTTTTGAAAGGAAAATCAAATACTCGCAGCTCGCAGGGATAGCGAACTTTGGATCAAATATAGTTGTAGCGAGGCCAGATCAAAACTGCCTGGAAATATTGGATAGTTTTGGCGAAATCAAAGGACAGGTTGGTAATTTGGGAAATGCTTCAGGAGAATTTGTTCGCCCTACAGGTCTGGCTGTCTGGAATGATAGGCTTTATGTTATTGATTCCGGAAATTCTCGTGTTCAAATTCTTGATGAGAATTTTCATACGATTCGGTCAATAGAGCTCGACCAATTGTCTGATTCTCAAAACAATTACTATATGGATATCTCAATTTCTGATGATGAAACACTTTTTCTTACTAATAATTGTGCAAATGAGGAGAAATCTTGTGTTTCTCTAATTGGTTCAAACGGGAAAAAACAAAGGTCTTCAGAACCCTTTTATGGATTTATAACATGTACAGATAAAACCGTCTACGGTGTTAATACTTTTGTACATTGGAAAGATTCTCACTCATTTCATGCCAGTGGTGGAGAAAGTTATCTCTATGAAATAACGGCACATGGAAAATTGAAGAAAGTGTTTGCTTTTCCTTATAAATATTGTCCAACAGATTTTTGCATTGACGGTAAGGATATTTATGTGCTCACATGCGCTTGGGCGCGGTTAGATCATTATAAGTTGGACGGCACATATGTTGAAACCTTAATAGAATTTGAAGAATTATCTCCGGAATCTTATCTTGTACGTACTGAAGATGGATTTTGGGTATCTGATGCTACACAAGGCACTCTCTATCATATAAAACGCTCAAATTCTCCCTCTGAGGTATCTTGATGAAAACGAATAGTTTTTCTTATTACATTTGGCTTTCAACCGTGCAATTTTGTCATGAATTTAAAATCAATGTGATTTTGATTGTTTCTATGGCATTAGGGCTACTGTTCCCTATTTTTTGTCTTGGCAACATTAATGTATTCGTACAGAACATCAAGACTATGCGTATTCAGGGGGGAGCAGATACAACCGTGCTTACTTTATATGGCGTGGATGTCGCATTTCAGGATGTTCAAAGAGCTATACAAAACGTAGGAATAAAGTCGGCAGATTTTGCCCTCATTGCGTATTGCAATAGTACTGTAGACTGGAACGATGAGCGTCACAGTGAGGTGGTCTATTATACAACTGAAAACATCACAGACTTTGAAATGTTTGTACCTGTAGCAGGAGAATCCGTATTTTCTAAAAATCAAAATACATGCATTATAGAAAAAACGGATTTGGAGCAATATGGTGAGTTGTCTATAGGCGATACTGTCACGGTTGACGGTCAAGCATACAAGCTGGCGGGTGTTTATTCTTCTGTGCGCAACAACGGCAAAATTTTCCTTCCGCTTGCGCCGCAGACCAGTAAAGGCGCTTTACAGTACAGTCGAATCTATTTTCGCAATACGCAACAAAGTGATTTAGAGCGTTTGTGCACTGCGCTCGAAACCATTGGACTGAAAGTTCGTAGCGTTCGCAATGGTGAGCAGGACTTTCAAAAGCTTCTCAGTCAGTGCATCCAACAGTCAGTTCTCATATTCAGTGCGGGGGCTGTCAGCCTGCTGTTTGCAGGTCTTAACATTGGGCTCGTGCTTACCGGAAAAATCCTACACAATAAGCGGCTCATTGGCATACATATGGCGCTGGGCTCTTCTTACAGCACGGAACTTTTCTCCGCATTGGTAGAAAACCTGTTGTGTTTCGCTGCTGCGTTTATTCTTGATTTGGCGCTTGTGCAACTTTTGCGGCCAACGGCTCCCCAAACCTTTGCTCTTGCCCTTACTGCTGGCGTATACATCGGAGCGTTTGTCTTCGGAGCAGGAATGGTATTGCTTGTCACGTGGGCCACCATGCGAAATTTGAAAAGAAGAAAGCTTGTAGAATTAATGGAGAGGGTGTCATGATGTTATATCCGCTCTACCGTGCGGTGCAAAAGCTGTGGCTGAACCGTAAAACCTATCTTTTTCTGCTTATAGAGTTTGTGCTTGGCACGACAGTTGTACTTTGTGGATATTTGTCCGGCAGAGCCGCCACATACCGTTTGGAAGCCTACGAAATGCAGAGCAGAAAAAGCAGTATATCCATTCAGTATTATGGCGGCGATGGTCTCAATGCTGCCGTAACGCCTGAAGATTATACTCAGTTATGCGAAATATATGGCTCGGAGTATAGCTTTTCATATCTGTTGCTTGAACGAACAATCTATACATTTGAGCTACAAGAGGATAAGGTGCAAGATGTCATATTTTCTTCTATGGATGAGAACACTTTTGAATTCTTCTTCGGCGTACAGCCAGAACCGGATACGGTTTATTTCGGTGCGCAAATAGAAAAGGACTTGCCCAACAGATTGTTCTTTTGTCGTGATTGGTTTTTGCTTGATGAACAAGGCGCAACGATAAACGGACAGCTACTGCACACAGCAACCTTACCTGACAATTCTGATCTCTTACTATTGAGCGCTATGGAAAGTGAAAATGTGGATACCGCGCAGCTTATCGTTTTGCCGTTTTCGCAGCTAAATATGTTGACTGCCAATGCTGACGCCCCCATGGCCTATTTGAGCGTATTTTTACAAAGCGGACAGGGTATTGACGATGTACAGAGAATTGCCGATTGGCTACAAAGCCGTCATCCGTCCTACAGTTATACGGTGTCTGACCAACGCGCGGAACTCAAAAAATCCATCCGCGATTTAACTCAATGGATGGAGCTGTTTGTATGGGTGGCAAAATGTTCGCTTGTCATTACAACGGTGGGCATCATCGGAGTTTTACTTATCTATGTAGAACAGCGCAGACGAGAATTCGTTATTGCGTTGACTTTGGGGGCAACACACGGTACGCTTATTTTTGAACTGTTTTGCGAAGTGTTGCTTTTTTCACTTTTGGGAGGCGTAATAAGTTTGCTGTTAACAATATTTATTGCACCGCAGCTTTCCACTGTGACATTCACAGTGCGGTTTTCCTGGACATGCGCGATACTTGCAATAGGCATGGCATTTGGAATCACGCTTATATGTTGTGTATGTACGGTCCTCGGCACGCGTAGTCGCTACCCAACGAAGATTTTATAGCGCTAAAAGGAGCAAAAATGAAACCGATTCTAAAGCTGCAAGATGCAAGTAAAATTTATCGGCAGGGTGGTGTGAAAACTGTAGGGATCGAGGCGGTAAACCTTGAAATCTATCCTCACGACTTTGTTGCTATTACAGGCCGTTCAGGCTGCGGCAAATCGACTCTGCTAAACATTTTAGGCTGTATGGATGAACTGACAAGCGGCAGTTATTTCTTTGACGGCGAGGACATTACACGACTGAAAAGTAAAGCCGGCGCGGCATTACGTAACGAAAAAATTGGTTATGTATTCCAAGCATTCAACTTGGTCAATGAAATTAGCGCGCTTGAAAACGTCTGTATGCCGCTTGGTTATGCGGGTGTGTCCAAACGGGAAAGAGATGCGGTTGCACATGAACTGCTCGCACGCGTTGGCATGGCCGAAAAAGCCAACAAGCGACCAGTAAATCTTTCTGGCGGCGAACAACAGCGCGTTGCCATTGCAAGAGCGCTAGCTCGTTCGCCGCGTGTGTTACTGGCCGATGAACCTACCGGCAACTTAGACAAAGCTAACAGCCTCGCCATTATGGAACTGTTTTCCAGTTTCAATCGCAGTGGCATGACGATTGTTATGGTAACACACTCTCCAGATGTGGCAGCGTACGCAAGTAGGCAAATACATATCTGTGATGGAAAAATCATTGAATCCTTTTTAGGAGGAACATATTAATTTGTTTATCTCACTTGGTACAACCAGCGAGGTGATTTATGCGGTTATTGATTGAATATCTAACGATAGAATCAAAAGCATAACATTACCAATCAGTACCTGCAAGCAGGGCGTTCGTATATACAAACGCCATTTTTGCGTTGCAAAATGCTTGTTGGGATAGTCCCAAACCCTTTGTGTACTGCATCCGCCGGATGCAGGCTGCGCATTTGTGCCAAATGCTTCTATAACGAAAAAGAACACCGAGGACTCCCCCAAAAATGGGAAGAATCCTCGGTGTTCTCTGTTTATCGGGTCTGCGCTTTTTCCTTGGGGATCTTTTCTTCTGCGAAGAACATCTCTACATTCTTCTGAGCTTTCATCAGTTCCTGCATCTCATCCCGCGCTTTGCGGTACTCGGGGTACGCCGATTTCTTTTTTGCCAGCAACTCAGCGTATTCGACATTCAGTTCCTTTACCTTTGGCAGTTTTTTCAGCCCCGCTTCATCGAAAGCAACTTTTGCTGCCTTGTGCAGTGTGATCTGCTCCCGGTGTTCTTCCAAAAACTTCTTGCTGTATCCGGCTTTGCGGTAGGCATCATACACAGGTCGTGTCTTGGCGTAATTGACGATGTGCGCTCGCAGAACAGCAATTTCAGTCATGCGCTGTTCTGCGTCCTTAATGGAATCACCAAGCTCATGGTATCTCGCAGTTGCCGCATTCACCCTCTCCTGCATTTCCTCGATGCTGCCGATTTTGTTTTCCTGCAAGAAGATCAAGGTCTTGGACATCTCTTTCAGATTGTAGCGTTTTGCCCACCGTGCATAACCTTCGCCCTTGCCCTCGGAGAGTTTTGCCTGAATGTCCACCAACAGGTGGAACGGCTGCTCTTTCGTCGGCTGTTTCTGATGAGGGCGGTGTTCGGCTTCTCCGGCGATGACCGCCTTGATTTCATCTTCGCTGTATCCTGCGCCCAGTGTCCGAAAACGGATAAAGCGTTTCTGCCGTGTTCCTTTGACCGAAGTGTACTTTTCCCGTTTGATTTTGTAGCCCTGCTGTTCCAGCTTTTGAAGGAAGCCCTCGAAACTTGCAGGTTTCTCGTTCAGCAGGATGCTGTCGATTACGGCACACAGCTTATCCCGGTTGCTTTCTCTGGGCGGATAAAGGGTGCGCTTTTGCCGCTCCCGGTAGGGCTTGATTTCAATGACGGACAGCTGATGTTCCAGACAAATCAAATCGCTTAACCGCTGCACCGCAAGCCCAGATAACAAAAAATCCCGGAATTTCCGGGTGCTGTCCAGTGCAGTAGAATTGTAGATGATGTGATTGTGAATGTGTTCCCGGTCGGTATGGGTTGCAACAATAAAAGCATACTTGCCCTTGGTAAACCGCATGGCAAGCTCATAACCTACCTTATTGGCTTCCTCGGCGGTGATTTCTCCGGGCTTGAAAGACTGACGAATCTGATAGGCGATCACATCATTTTTCTGCCTGCGCCCGGTGGCAAGTTCATATTGGCGTTTGGAGAGCATAAATTCTTCATCCACTGTCAGGGGACTGCATTCGTAACTGCTGACCAGTTCGCCCTGCTGTGTCTTGTCTGGGTTCTGGGCGTAATCCGTGCGGTTTTTCAGGCAGGCCGCAACCGACTTGCCTTTGTTTTTGTGCAGCGCAATCAGCCGTGTTGCTGCCAATGCCATCCCCCCTTACAAAAAAGAAAAT
>OMGH01001957.1_pt1 | contig 11075 bp, 13 predicted proteins | sample 1645841 | NCBI WGS metagenome assembly OMGH01 (sample SAMN00849584, study PRJEB25192) | human gut metagenome
TTGATAAGCACTATTTTTTTAGCCACAAGTGTTACAAAAAAGCTTGACCACAACACACCCTTACTTATAGTAGTCCTTTCCTCTGATATTTTCATGATTGGGCAGTGTTCCTGGTGAATGCTCGGGGAGTTCCTTCACATCCATCTTTTTCAGCATCTGCTTGAAGGTAAAATACTTACAGGAATTGATCTCTATACATTTACGGGCAACTTCTTCAGCAGCACCTTTCGGGATTGTTTTTACTTTATGCAGGATACCTACACAGGCACTATAGGACTGCTCTTCATGTTTTGATGATTTAAGGAGTCTGTCAATCAGTTCTGACATCGCAGGACCAATGGCAGAAGCCCAGCGGCGGTAATAATTACCATCCTTTGAATTGACTTCTTTGTAATAAAGGTGTTCTGGCGGCATATGTTCATCTACCGTGATATACAGCGGAAACTCTCTATAAGACCGCTTATGTGTACAGATCAGCCGATTATACTGATCACAGATTCTGATCTCTGAAGCTGTTGCCTTCAGGATTGCAGGCTTGCCACAGTAAGAGTACAATACGGAGTAGTAGTGGCCGTCATACTCGATGTGGTAGTTGTTGGGAACTTTTAGGACCGCTTTATAGTCGCAAGCCGTGTAACATCCGCCTGGCAGTGGTTTCATACATGGTTTGTCATACTTTTCGAAAGCATCCTGTCTTGAGAAATCCTTGCCTTGAAAAGATCGTTTATTGAGGACTGCTACTATTTTTTTGATTTCAGCATTCAGGTCTTCAAATGATACATATATCTTTTCTTTCAGTTTCTCAACCAGGTGTATTTCAAGATAACGTACATGATTTTCAACTGTAGGCTTGCCTTTCGGCTTTCTAGCGGGTGGTGGAAGAACTATAGTTTCATAGAAATCTTCCAGATCTGCAAATGTAGACTGCAGGATAAGTTCATCCTTTGTGTGCTTGGTTACAGCAGTTCGCAGGTTATCGGGCACAAAGTATTTCGTAACAGCACCATAAAATGAAACAGCATGGGCACAGCCTTCTATAAAACATGGGAGCTTCTCATTTGGAAAAGCTTCTGCATAGATCAGACTGCTGACTCCAAGAGTGGTCGCAAAGATATGGACTTTTTTGATCTCGCCCGTTTCGGTATCTGTTAACAGTTCCGGCTGATCACCGACCCAATCGATATACATCTTTTCACCCGGGATTCGGTTTACGGCCATTGATACCTTCTGTCCACCATAGTTTTCTGCTATGAATCGGTTGAAGTATTCGTAAAACTGTGACTTCTCATAACCATCAGGATTCTTTTCTTTATAATCCAGCCAACAGAACGAAATGTTCATGCGGCTCCCTGGTGCATGGATTCTGTCATAGTAATACTGGAAATCTGGAAGTGGGACATCTTTCCTCTGTAGATTTTTCTGCGGATAGAAAAGGTTCTCGACTTCCTTAGGTGCCATCATTCGGAGTTCCTCGATTGGGATTCCGTTGTCATGGTATCGGCTCATGATCAGATTTAATGTACCTGAGCCAATCTTGTAACGGTCCATAACGGACCTGGTCTGGCATCCATTCAAACGCATCTGGATGGAGCCGATAATCGTGTTGTAGTCTTGCATAGTTATGCCTCCTTTCGCAATCATTTGATGACTACGAAAGAACTATAACACGTTGAAAACTTATTGATCAGCTGAAGCGGAAACGCGTTCAGTTACATCCGGAAAGACTGATCAGCTCTTAGCGGAATGCGTAGTCAGATGAGCCGGAATTTGCACATGCTTAATCCTCTTAAAGTTCATATAATACATCAATTATTATACACCAAATAAGTTTTTGTTTACAGTGTCATTTAAACTCAAAAGGACTACTGCCATATAAAGCAGTAGCCCTTCCGTCTATATTTTTATCTTATTCCTAACCTCATCCTTGAACTTCCAAACAATCTCCACATGCTCTGGATCCGTGACAACAACCTTCGCAATCAGTTCCTGCACCATTGCCTGCGTCAGTTCATCTGCTCCAGAATACTTTTTTATAACGCTAAGTGCCTGAGATAAATTGTCATCCTTCATGGTTTCTGCATCCTTAAGCTTCTGCTCCAGTTCTGCTATATCAGCAGCGAGTTTTTCAGCTAACCTACCAAGATCTGCTCTTCTTCTCTGATACACTTCTTTATCCAACTGGCCCGCCATAAACTGATCCACATTTACAAATCTGTCTGATTCGCATTTTTCCTTTTCCTGCTGCATCCTGGCAAGTTTTTTAGCCAGAATCAGATTGTCCTGTCTGCTGACATTATTCTACTTGTCCAGTTTCTGCTTAAAGACATCTGTCATATCAAGCAGCTGCCTTACCACAGACCATACTATTTCATTCAGACTATCTTCTATAACATACCGCTTGCAGCATCCATCTTCGCCTGTCTGCTCTTTTGCATATGGACAGGTAAAATATCTGTAGGTAACTCCATTACGAAAATATGTCTTATGCGCGCCCTGTGTTAGCTCCATCATCCAGTTGATTCTCTTTATCATGGTTATCAAAATCAAATACCAGAAAATTACAAGTTTCATCCGGCAGCATCGGATAGATACCGATTACATCTGAGCAGTCTTCCCTATCTCCACGTAAATGCATCAATAAGTCATTTCCTGTCAAACTCTTATATTTCTGATTTTCACAGTTGCCACATTTTATCTGCTTTCCCTCGCGTTTTGGGCATAAACCATTTTTCCAATAGTTCCAACATTGTGTGTAATATCCTGTCTTTCCGGTTTTGGGATTCGGCTTTCCTGATCTCTTGCTATAGACATCAGTTCTGCCCTTGAAGAATGAATAGAAATAGTTGGCGTGTTTTGGTGTAATCGTCTCCAGGTATTCAATTCGTTTCTTAAGAACATCAATCTCAGTCCCTAACTTTTTTGTTTTATTGCCCATACCGCTGCTCATAGAATTATCTACACTTTCTTTTGAATGCACCCTTATGATTTTAACGCTTTTTACCAGTTAAACAAATAATCATCCAAATCTTCAAATGCTTCCTTTAGCTCTGAATCCTTTTCCTGTTCTATTACTTTTTCAAGAAAAATTGCATCTGAATCCGTTCCCACAGCACTTAAATCATATGTCATTTCAACTAACTTTTGCAGCCTGCGGCTTTTTGCTGAATTATGTTCCATGCAATATCTTTCGATTAGAATTCTTGAGTATTCCTGCATGTTGGTCCGCCTTTCCACTTATTATATATTTTATCCTCTCCATATATAAACTAAGACTTTCCAGGTTTAAAATGGAAAGTCTCTCGCGATCCGAACCTCAATATCATCCATGCTGGTCTCCAAAACCTTACCATCACTTGAAAACACTACGGCCCGATCAGGACGATTCAAATTCAAAACACGGAATCCCTCAGCGCAACGGGTAAACGCATAACCATTTACAATCATATCTGCCGCATCTGCAACCTGCTTCACATCAACCATTTGCCACCTCCACGCTTTTGATTGGATTTAAGAACTTATCGACATCGAAATACAAATTCTGGAGAATCGGAACTAAATCAATATATTCTTCTTCCGGTTTCTCGTTGTGCTTATACTTTGCCATAACAACAAGATATCCATTGTCCCACTCTTTCACTGCTGTATATCGTTCCAACGAATACGGAGCAATGAACCGGATCACATGATTTCCGAACTGGAACACGGTATAGTTTTTCTCATTGCTAAGAGTTGCTACGCCACTCATGCCAATTCCTCCTTCAAAAGTTCCGAAACCATTTTATAGGTTCCATTTATTGTTTCCACTCTTTGATATCAACCATGGTATTGTCTTCCACATTCAGCATACGTAAATATCGCTGTGTAGTCAAGCTGAACCACTATACCATTATAATTCGTCAGAATCCCGTTCCATTACGTAAACGCTATGGAGCGTTTACAATTTAAATAACAAAAAGGAAGCCACCTCTCCGAACTCTCCACCAACCATAGAAAATCCCAAGCGATCGCTCCCTTTTTCTCTCATTCAATATTCACCTATAAACTAAAACTACTACAACCTACAATCAACCTCTCGGTTCCAGTGTTCCCGTACGGACATTAGTGTTCTCTACTCCAACACCACACACCCCACAACACTCTTCCCAAGATCCTTCACTCTCTCAATCTCCAGTTCCAGCGCACTATACTTAGACATGCCGCACTGCTCAACAAACACGACACCATCGCACTCCGGCAGCTTCTTAACGGTCTCAGCGTCCTCCAGCATGCAGTTTCCAGAGATCACGCGAATTCCGCTAAGCTCTTTCTCAAGTGCCTCCGCAGCCCCTCTAAGGATTTCAGAATCCACATCTCCGGTAACAAGAATGGTCTTCATTCCATCCGCATAGTTCCTAATATTCGCCGCGATCAGCCCATACTCCGTCTCAGCGTTCACGTTGCATGCGCGTCCCTCAAGACGATTCAGCCATGCGTCGATCGCTCCAGCTTTCTTTCCGCCCTTGGAAAGTCTTCCGAGAACTTTTACCTTATAGCGGGATCTGAGTTCCTTCGCAGAATACAGCTTATCACTCATCACAAACGCAACACAGATTCCAAACACAATAAGGAATCCACCAAGAATTCCACCGAGAATTCCATATTTAATCGCGCTCTTTAACGCCGCACGCTTGGAAGAATCGACTTCCTTCGGCTCCTCAAGTTCATCATATGCAGTCTGCTTTGTCTGTAAACTGTCATTCAGCGTTGTCAACTTCTCGGTCTGCTGGCGCTGAAGTTCTGCAAGATTAAGGTTCACCAGCGCGCTGACACTCTCATTTACGATAGAAACAGTATGTTCCCCAATACTTGTGGCGATCCGGTCATGCATATCGTCTACATGTGCCAGAAATGCGTCAAGAACTTCCTTGGCATCTTCTTTTGTCGTGTGCTTTACATCGATCGTGAGCATGCGGTTTAACTGGCCATCCCGATTCGCACCGATGGTCACTTCTACAAGTTCCTCCAGATATCTCGGCTCCGTCTTTACCTGTTTCGCAACATCCTCAAGAACTGCGCTGCTGGTTAAAAGAGACTGGTATGCCTGAAGGATCGTATCTGTATTGTCACGATTCTGATACTCCATACCCGGCATGATCTGATATCCCGTGGAAACGAACAGATCCGCCCTCGCCTCGCACACATCATACGGGCTCATGTTGATCCAGATCGAATGATCCAGATATTCCTGCTGATCACGGATTTTATCGCTTGTAGCCCAGTCTTTATTAGCTTTGGCTTTCATACGTAGACTTATTCTTCTCATAGAGCTCCAGATCATTCTGGTAAGTTACTCTCGCTTCCTTCGCCGTCTCCGGGTCATTCTGCTTCCTGTAAGTCATCGCGCCCTTCGCACCGCCAAGCAGAACCGCCATAATAACCGCGACTGCAAGCACCGGTCTCCATTTATGAAGAACCGCAAACATCAGGTCCTTCAGGTCGATCTCTACAACTTCATTTGAATTGTTTTCCATGGTACTCTCCTTCATCTTTATTTCCCAACGTGTAAAATTCCACGCGAAAATTATTCCACCGTCACACTCTTCGCCAGATTTCTCGGCTTATCTACATCAAGTCCCTTCGCGACAGATACATAATCCCCCAGCAGCTGCAGCGGGATCACCGCAAGACTCGCCGCAAACAGCGGATCCGTCTTCGGGATATAGATCACAAACTCCGCACAGTCCTCGATGCTGTAATTTCCATACGTCGTGAGCGCCATCAGATACGCCCCGCGGCTCTTGCATTCGACCATGTTGCTCACAGTCTTCTCATAGAGATCCTGCTGCGTCAGCACTCCGATCACCAGAGTTCCCGGCTCGATCAGGCTGATCGTTCCATGCTTCAGCTCCCCGGCCGCATAGGCCTCAGAGTGGATATAGCTGATCTCCTTCATCTTAAGACTGCCTTCCAGACTCACCGCATAGTCGATTCCGCGACCGATAAAGAACATATTCTGTGCGTTCATCTGCTTCGCCGCGAACCACTGGATCCGCTCCTTGTCCTCGAGAAGCTTCTCGATCTTATCTGGGATCGTCTGAAGCTCCGCGATCAGCTCCGCTGCCCTGTCCTCATCAATCTTTCCACGGACGCGGGCAAATTCGATGGATAAAATATAGGACGCGATCAGCTGTGTGCTGTATGCCTTCGTCGTCGCGACCGCGATCTCCGGTCCTGCAAGCGTGTAGAAAACATGGTCCGCTTCCCGGGCGATCGTGGATCCGACTACATTGACGATTGCTAACGTCTTAACCCCATGGGCCTTCGCCTCCCGGAGCGCCGCAAGACTATCCGCCGTCTCTCCGGACTGGCTTACGATGATCACAAGAGAATTCGGCGCAAACAGCATTCTCCGGTAACGGAACTCCGACGCAAGCTCCACGCGAACCGGGATCTGCGCCAGCTCCTCGATCACATACTGGGCAGCAACACCAACATGGTACGCGGAACCACAGGCAACAATATAGATCTGCTGCAGCTTCTGGATCTCTTCCTCCGTAATTCCAACTCCACTAAGATCGATCTTGCCATCCCGAACTACAGAATTTATCGTATCACGAATCGCTTTCGGCTGCTCATGGATCTCCTTCATCATAAAATGCTCAAAGCCCGCTTTCTCCGCAGCTTCCGCATCCCACTGGATCTCCACCAGATCTTTCTCGATCTCATCGCCGTCCAGGTTGTAGAACGTCACATTTCCCTTCTGCAGACGGCACATCTCCATATTTCCAATATAATAAACATTTCTCGTATACTTTAAGATTGCCGGAACATCCGACGCGACAAAAGACTCACCATCCGCAACACCGATGATCATCGGGCTGTCCTTTCTCGCCGCATAGACCTCTTCCGGATAATCCCTGAACATGATGGCCAGTGCGTAAGAACCGCGGATCCTCACCATCGCATGGTTGATCGCGTCCACCGGCGTATGCTCATACTTCTTATAGTAATAATCGATCAGCTTGATCGCAACCTCTGTATCCGTATCAGAATAGAAGTTATATCCCTTGTGCTGCAGCTTTTCCCGGAGTTCCTGATAATTCTCAATAATTCCATTGTGGACACCAACTACATTCCGGTCATCACTGCAGTGCGGATGTGCATTCAGCTCACTCGGTTCCCCGTGTGTCGCCCAGCGGGTATGCCCGATTCCGCATGTTCCGTGCATTGCGGTTCCATCATTCGTCTTTTCCGCAAGAACGCGCAGGCGACCTTTCGCCTTTACGATCTCCACATCCTTCTCGCCGTCCCGGACCGCGATTCCCGCCGAGTCATATCCACGGTATTCCAGTTTTTCAAGTCCGTCAAGCAGCACCGGAGCCGCCTGTCTATGTCCTGTAAATCCAACGATTCCACACATATGTAAATTCCTTCGTCTTTCTCAAATCTCATATTCTGTCGAAAAGACAGTTGGTTTGATTATAACACAATCAAGAAAGCCATACAAGTATGATCCTGACTGATACCGCTGTTTCCGGAGAATTCCTGGTGAATTGCCGCAAATTCTCCTGCCACCGCCTCCATTGTGATTTTTCTGGATCCTACTTATAATTTTTGTAATCCCAACGTTACTGTTCAGCATCTTTACAGTTACTTTTCAATTACAAATGATACCGCATCGTGCGGTAGAACGGAGGTCCCATGGAACATTTATTTGAAACATATCTCACCCAGCGAAAGCTCTCCCCGAACACCATCAAGTCCTACAACTACAGCCGCGAACTCTTCTTCTCCCTCTATCCCCGGCTCACCCAGAGGAATCTGGAACAGTATAAGCTCTATCTTCTGGAGACCTACCGCCCCCAGACCGTCAACCTGCGGATCCGTGGCATCAACTGCTATCTGGAATTCTGTGGGAAAGACCACTGGAAGCTGCCTTTTATCAAGAAACAGCAGAAACCGTTCCTCGAAAATGTGATCAGCGAAGCCGACTACCTCTACCTCTTAAACTCCCTGAAACGCGACGGCTATCTCTACTGGTATTTCGTTGTCCACTTTCTCGCCTCCACCGGCGCCAGGATCCATGAATTCGTCCAGTTTAAAGTTGAACATGTCCGATGCGGCTACATCGATATCTACTCGAAAGGCGGCAAGCTCCGCCGCATCTATATCCCAAAGTCTCTCCAGCAGGAAGCGCTGGACTGGATCAACACTGAGCAGCGGACCAGTGGCTTCCTCTTCACAAACCGCTACGGCGACCGGATCACCTGCCGCGGCATCGCGAGCCAGCTTAAGAAATTCGCGCTCCTCTACGGGATCGACCCCAACGTCGTCTATCCCCACTCCTTCCGCCACCGCTTCGCAAAAAGCTTTCTGGAACGCTTTAACGATCTCGCTCTCCTCGCCGATCTCCTTGGACATGAAAATATCGAGACCACAAGGATCTATCTGAGGAGAAGCAGTAGAGAACAGCGGGAAGTGATCGATCAGGTCGTAAACTGGTAATACGCATCCGTCACATGCCTTTCCGCACCGCTTCAAGAATCATCTCACACAGATACAACATCTCCGGATCTGCCTGAATATACTCCTGCAGGTCCTTTCCTTCCCCGTGGAAGGTCTTATTCCGAAGAGCGATCATTTTCTGAAGAAACGCCCGGTCCACCTCAATCTCATGGTCATGGATCTTTAATTTTTCAATTTTCATGTACCGCAGGATATTCTTAAGCTTGTCCGCTCGTCCGATATTCGCTGCCCTGGCAAGCGCTCCCGACACCTGGCCGCAGAGCTGTTTCCGTTCCTTCGAACTAAAATCATCCCGCTTTGCCAGAAGCTCCTGAAGCATATCCCCGATCTCCTTCCGTGTTTTCTCCGGATAGAGTGGAATTGCCCCGTTATACGGTTCATAACGGTGTTCAATATATTCGATGATCGAAAACAGATGAAAAAACTTACTTTTCGCATCTTCCTGCCCGAGGGCGATATAATACTCATTCATCAGGAATTCGTACGCCTCATTCTCCGGCATGGTCCAGTTCTTATAGTCGATCTTTCCTTCCCGGAATTTCAGGCAGCTCGTCATGTAAAAGCCTTCCGTCATATGATTCCACACATGAAACTCCCGACCATTTCCCTGATTCTCCAGATATTCCAGATACGGCTCATACTCCTGCTTTTTCCACACCGCATGACTCCAGTCCGCCTCCACACGGGGCTGGTAGTGGTGCCGGTTGCAGTTATGATGGTTGATCTCCAAGGTAAGATTCTTACAGATCCGCTCAATCGTCCCCGACAGAGATTCGCAGGCTGCATCTTTTGTCTCTCCGAGGATATTTTCGATTCTCATTCTAAAATATGGTTCCGGCATGTGGTCCTTTTCGATGTTTTCCTTCCAGACGCTGCTGAGTTCGATCTTATAAGTGTCAGAGAAAGTCTTTGGTTCTCCGTTTTCTTCCTTTGTCTGAACTGTCTGATTGATTTTCCAAACAAATGGTTTTTCGAGTTCTACCCTGAATTCTGAATCTGGAGTCCGGTCGTATAGGGCCATGCGGTTGTAGGTTAGGTGTAGTTCTACATTGTACCTAAATAGCATAATTATTATCACCATTTCCCGAAATTACAAATTTCTCTAAGTCTTCATAATCTCCAATGTGTTTTTCCATATATTCATGTTCTTGAACCCTTGATAACAAATGAGTATAGCGAACAATCTCTAACGGATCTTTTAATTTTTCTATTTCATCATTTAATATTTTATTCGAAATTTGAGTAGCAGATATTACAGACAATTGCAGTAATATGTTCCATAATTCTTCTATGTTTTCTGAACTTTTGAACATGCCAAATATTTCTTTAACATGGGTCAGTTGCTTCTTTAAGAATGTTTATTCAAAAAGAAAAAATTCGTTGCGTGACCGCTCAAAAAGAAGATGCTTGTTCTGATTATCAGCCGAGAGAATACTATACAACGCCGATCACTAACGCAATTGATATATAAAGGGTTGGACGATGTGAAAACAATCAGTCAAGAACAATATGAACAAGTTTTAAAATCATACCCAGTGATTGCCGACCTTTATGTGACCATAAAGGAATTTTATGAAATCATATATTCAAAGCATGAAGAAAAGCTATAGTGGTTCAGTTGTCAAGACAAAAATTCAAGCATTTTATAATGAACCGATATCTGTAGCTGAATTAGGGAGGTGCCCCCGTTAAGCAGCATGATCAATCAGCAGTGCCGGATAATAATATGATGCGGGTGTCTGATCGTTGATCGCTGAATGACAGCGCTCAAAGTTGTAGGTATGTACATAGCTTTTGATAGCCGCTCGTGCTTCCCGGATATTGGCATACTGCGTAAGATAGCCTTCCTCATATTTGAAGCTACGAAACCAGCGTTCAATCATGATGTTGTCTGCCCAGCGGCTTTTTCCATCCATGCTCTGACGGATATGGTTTTCTTTGAGAAATGCTATGTACTCGGTGCTTGTAAACTGACATCCTTGATCAGAGTTCAGAATCAGGGGTTTTGCCACCTTGAAAGCTTTTTTCAGCGCGTTTATGACCATTCTGGTGTCCAAGGTATCATCTATCTCCCAGCCAACAATACAACGGCTATACCAGTCAATGATGGCTGTCAGATACAGGAAGCCGTGCTTGATGGGGATATAGGTGATGTCGATTGACCATGCCTGATTTGGACGGTCGATAACGGCGTTACGAAGCAGATACGGGCAGACTTTTGCCTGTTGCATACGTTTGGAAAGATTCATCTTTGGATAGATCGGATCAATCCCCATTTCAATCATATAGCGGCGCGTTTTCCGGCGTCCCACCTGATGACCACGCATTTTCAGCTGTAAAGACATTTGACGAGCTCCCCAGGCAGGATTATCGGTATGCAGATGATCAATGATAGCCTTGCATTCTAACTCTTCCTGAGATATGGGTGTTCCATTATAGTACACGCTGGTGCGGTTGATTCCAAGAAGCTCAGCACCTGTTTTTATCGGGAATTCTTTAGTCTTCAAAAGGTTTCGGACTAAATTTACTCTCGTAGTCAGGTCCAAGTGTTTCTTCAGATTTTTTTTTCA
>OMGH01001961.1_pt1 | contig 11025 bp, 8 predicted proteins | sample 1645841 | NCBI WGS metagenome assembly OMGH01 (sample SAMN00849584, study PRJEB25192) | human gut metagenome
GTATTTTTCGCTTTGGTTAAACCGGGAGATACAGTTATGGGAATGAGCCTTGATGCAGGTGGACATTTAACACATGGTTCAAAAGTTAATATTTCAGGTACATATTTTAATATCGTTTCTTATGGAGTAAATGAAGACGGTTATATAGATTACGATCAGGTGTTGGAAGTTGCAAAAGCTAACAAGCCTAAACTTATCGTAGCTGGTGCAAGTGCTTACCCAAGAAAGATTGATTTTAAGAAATTCAGAGAAATCGCTGACGAAGTAGGTGCTTACCTTATGGTAGATATGGCACATATTGCAGGTCTTGTAGCTACAGGACAGCATATGAGCCCAATTCCATATGCGCATGTAACAACAACTACAACTCATAAGACATTAAGAGGACCAAGAGGTGGACTTATTCTTTCAAGTGAAGAATTTGCTTTGGAACATAAGCTTAATAAGGCAGTTTTCCCAGGAATCCAGGGTGGACCATTAATGCACGTTATCGCATCTAAGGCTGTTTGTTTCAAAGAAGCTTTATCACCTGAATTCCAGGAGTATGGCAAGAACATTGTGGCAAATGCACAGGCACTTGCAAAAGGTCTTACAGACAGAGGTTTTGACCTTGTATCAGGCGGTACAGACAACCACTTAATGTTAGTAGACTTAAGAAGCAAAAACATTACAGGTAAGGAATTTGAAATTGCTCTTGATAAAGCAAACATTACATGTAACAAGAACGCAATTCCTAATGACCCACAGAAACCGGGAATTACAAGTGGTGTAAGAATTGGTACACCTGCAGTTACAACAAGAGGACTTAATGAAGCAGATATGGATGTAATAGCAGAATGCATGGCATTAATCGCTGCTGATCCGGAAGGAAACAATGAAGCAGTAAAGGCAAAAGTAAAGGCGTTAACAGACAAATATCCTTTATATGCATAAAGAAACAAAATATTAATATGACTGTTGATTAGAAAGTAGAATCAATAGTGTTGTAAAATCCTTACAGTAAAAGGACTGATTGGTCTTGCGAGCTGTAAGGATTTTGTTTTTTATGGAATATGTTTCCTGTATAATTCTCCAATTTTTGGAAATAATGTAATGGATTAGATTTACAGGGGGAGTTATGAAAAGTGATTTTGTAAAATGTGGTATTTTAGGTTGGTGTATTGAAATTATATGGACAGCCTTTCATGGAATAAAAAGCAAAAATAATAAATTCATTGGTTATACGTCAATAATTATGTTCCCCATATATGGCTTGGCATCAGTTATAAAGCCAATAAGCCTTAAGTTAAAGAAAATGAAAATGCCTACAATAATCAGGGGGATAGTTTATTCAATAGGAATTTTTATGGTAGAATTAATTACAGGAAGTATTCTTAAGAAAACAAATAATTGTCCGTGGGATTATAGCGATAAAAAGTACAACATAAACGGTGTGATTAGAATTGATTATGCACCGCTGTGGTGCATTGTAGGTGTTATTTTTGAAAAAATGCTTAACTCAAAATAGTGCAGAAATAGAGCAAAGCAAAAAAATAGAAAATAAAAATCTTCCAAACAGTATATTTAAACATGCTTGGAAGATTATATAAATTTATTATTTAAAGAATTTTATAATATTGTCCATTCTTGAAGTCATTGACTGGAATAGTAAATCAACAATAGTAACGGCAACCATTGATTCTACAACAACTACAGCTCTAGGAACAATAATAGGATCGTGACGACCTTTTATATTGATATCAATATTTTCCATAGATTTATTTACTGTCTGCTGTGTCATTGCAATAGAAGGAGTAGGCTTGATTGCGGCTCTAAGAACAATAGGTGAGCCGTCACTTATGCCACCAAGAATCCCTCCGGCATGGTTTGATGTTTTTGAAATATGACCATTTTCAACTTTAAAACCATCATTATCTTTAGAACCTGTAGATGTGGCAACTGCAAAACCATCACCAATCTCAATACCTTTAACAGCACCGATGGACATAATTGCTTTTGCAAGGTTAGCATCTAACTTATCAAAAACAGGTTCACCTACACCTGTTGGCATGCCGGCTACAACACATTCGATAATACCACCAACGGAATCCATTTCAGCCATTTTCTCTTTAAGCATATCACCTGCAAGTTTAGCAGCGTTGCTATCAGGCATATACATAGGATTTTTCTGAATTTCGTCTTTATTAAAATTATTGTAATTTATAGATACGTTACCGATAGATTTAGAATAAGTCATAATGGAAATATTAAGTGATTCTAAAATCTTAGAAGCAATGGCGCCTGCGGCAACTCTTCCTATAGTTTCGCGACCTGATGAACGTCCGCCACCGCGATAATCTCTGAAACCATATTTTTCATCAAAGGTGTAATCAGCGTGTCCCGGTCTGTAGCATTCTGCAATCTGTGAGTAATCAGCAGAATGATGATCTTTATTGTGTACAACCAAAGAAATAGGAGTGCCGGTAGTTTTTCCTTCAAAAATACCAGACAAAATCTCGACCTTGTCATCTTCGTTACGCTGTGTAGTGTATGCAGACTGTCCCGGCTTTCTTCTGTCAAGAAAAAACTGAATGTCTTCTTCACAAAGAGGAACTCCTGCAGGGCAACCGTCAACTACAACGCCAACAGCCTTTCCATGAGATTCTCCCCAAGTTGTTATTTTAAAAATGTTACCATATGTTGAACCAGCCATTTTAACCTCCGTAAATAAAATCCGTAAAAATTTTTGCCTTTCACGATTATAACAAGGAATAGGGATAATAGCAAATTTAAAATATCTGCTTGCGTTAATACTAATAAAATAATATAATAATACAATGCGTTAAAAAAATGAAATCAATGAGGTGTTTTATGTTTAAGGTTTTAGCAAAAGATGGAAACGCAAAAAGAGGCGAATTTACAACAGTTCATGGCAAGATACAGACACCGGTTTTTATGAATGTAGGAACAGCGGCCGCAATTAAAGGTGCAGTAGCTGCAGAAGACTTAAAGACAATTAAGACACAGGTAGAATTATCTAATACATATCACCTTCATGTTAGACCGGGTGATAAGGTTGTTAAGAAGTTAGGCGGTCTTCATAAATTTATGAATTGGGACAGACCTATTCTTACGGATTCAGGTGGTTTTCAGGTCTTTTCTCTTGCAGGGCTTAGAAAAATAAAGGAAGAAGGAGTATACTTTAACTCTCATGTAGATGGAAGAAAGATTTTTATGGGACCTGAGGAAAGTATGCAGATTCAGTCTAACCTGGCTTCAACTATTGCCATGGCTTTTGACGAATGTCCTTCAAGTGTTGCATCGAGACAGTACATTGAAAATTCTGTTGCAAGAACAACACGATGGCTTGAAAGATGTAAAAAAGAAATGAACAGACTTAATGGTCTGGAGGATACAATAAATAAGAATCAGCTTTTATTTGGAATAAATCAGGGTGGAATATATGATGATATTCGTGTTGAACAGGCCAAGGCTATAGCTGATATGGATTTGGATGGATATGCCATAGGTGGTCTGGCTGTAGGTGAAAGCCACGAGGAAATGTATAGAATTATTGAAAGTGTTGAACCTCATCTTCCAAAGGATAAGCCAATATATTTAATGGGAGTAGGTACTCCGGCTAATATACTTGAAGCAGTAGAACGTGGTGTGGATTTCTTTGATTGTGTTTACCCATCAAGAAACGGTCGTCATGGACATGTATATACTAATGCCGGTAAGTTGAATTTGTTTAATGCAAAGTATGAAACAGATTCAAGACCAATAGAAGAAGGTTGTGAGTGTCCTGCATGTAAGTATCACTCAAGAGCATATATCAGACATCTTCTTAAAGCTAAGGAGATGTTAGGCATGCGCTTATGCGTCTTGCATAATTTGTATTTTTATAATACAATGATGGAGGAAATAAGAGATGCCATTGAGGCAGGAAACTATGCCGAATATAAAGCTAAGAAATTAGAAGGCTTTAAAGAAAATGACAAGAAATAGGAGGAACGAACAATGCCAATTTTAGCAGCAGGTTCTCAGGCAGCAAGCTGGGGAATAATGGTCCTTTATGTAGTATTAATTATTGGATTTATGTATTTCCTTGCTATTAAGCCACAGAAGAAACAGGAAAAGAAACAGAAAGAAGTTATGGATGCAGTTGCAGTAGGCGATAGCATTTTAACAACAAGTGGATTTTACGGAATGGTTATTGATGTAACAGATGATACAGTTATCGTTGAATTTGGTGGAAACAAGAACTGCCGTATTCCAATGCAGAAATCAGCTATTGTAGATGTAGAAAAAGCTGAATAGTTACTATGATATAAATACAATAATATTAAAGATTGAAGTAAAGGTGTTTATGAGATTTAAGGTCTATAAACACCTTTTTTCTGTTTTGGCTATGTTGATGGCTATGCTGATGATGTCACTTGGAATGGCATTCTTCTCAATAAGAAAAATCAAGAGATAATATAGTGTTATATTATAAAAAGAAGGCAATGGTGAACTTGTAAAGGCAAGGTTGTTGCCTTCTTTTAGTTTATTCTTTTAGCAAAACTATTACGGAAACATTATTTAAGAAAGAAAACAAGTATGAAAAATAGAAAAAATAAAGTAGAATGTTTATTATAAATTATGAACCAGGTTAAATTTAATCAAGAAATATATTATATATGTAGGTTGATAAAATATATCATTTACGATATAATTTAAGAATTAGCGTAGACTTTTGTACTTAATTATACAGAAGCTACTTCTTATTAATCACGATAGAAAAGAGGATACATGATGAATTTTAATGTTGCAGTAATTCCCGGTGATGGAATTGGACCAGAGATTGTAAGAGAAGCACAGAAGGTTCTTGATGCTGTTGGAACTAAGTTTGGTCATGTCTTCAACTACACAGAAGTGGATATGGGCGGGGTGTCAATTGACAAGCACGGAGTTCCACTTACAGATGAAGCATTAGCCACAGCACAGAAAAGTGACGCAGTCCTTCTTGGTGCCGTAGGTGGTGTCGTCGGAAAAGACAGTTGGTACGAACTTCCACCTAACCTTAGACCGGAGGCAGGACTACTTGCCATAAGAAAAGGACTTAATCTTTTTGCTAACCTTAGACCTGCATATCTTTACAAAGAATTAAAGGGTGCCTGTCCATTGAAGGAAGAGGTAGCAGATGCCGGTTTTGACATGATTATTGTTAGAGAGTTAACAGGTGGTCTTTATTTCGGAGAAAGAAAGACTGAAGAAGTTGACGGCGTGCTTACAGCAACAGATACTTTAACATATAATGAGAACGAAATTAGACGTATTGCAAAGAAAGCTTTTGAAATAGCAATGAAGAGAAGAAAGAATGTAATAAGCGTTGACAAGTCTAACGTGCTTGACTCTTCAAGATTATGGGATAAGGTTGTAAATGAAGTGGCAAAGGATTATCCTGAGGTTACATTAACACATATGTTAGTAGATAACTGTGCAATGCAGTTAGTTAAGGATCCGGCACAGTTTGATGTTGTTGTAACAGAGAATATGTTTGGGGATATCCTTTCAGATGAAGCTAGTATGATTACAGGATCAATTGGAATGTTATCATCAGCCAGTCTTAGAGAAGATAAGTTTGGACTTTATGAACCAAGCCACGGTGCTGCACCTGATATTGCAGGTCAGAACAAGGCTAACCCTATAGCAACAATTCTTTCAGCAGCTATGATGCTGAGATACTCATTTGATCTTGATAAGGAAGCAGATGCAGTTGAAAAGGCAGTTGAGAAAGTGTTAGAAGACAATATCAGAACAGTTGATATTATGTCAGACGGAATGACACTTGTTGGCTGTAAAGAGATGGGTGACGAGATAGTAAACAGACTTTAATAAAGTCACTACATATGATTTTAGATTTTTTAGACTATAATAGATAGACCGATTTTAGGAGGAAATAAGATGAAGAGTGATGCAGTAAAGAAAGGACTTCAGCAGGCTCCACACAGATCATTGTTTAATGCTCTGGGTATGACAGAAGAAGAAATGGAAAGACCATTAGTTGGTATTGTATGTTCATATAATGAAATCGTTCCGGGACATATGAACCTTGATAAGATTGCTAACGCAGTAAAGATGGGTGTTGCCATGGCAGGTGGTACACCAATTATGTTCCCGGCTATTGCCGTATGTGACGGTATTGCAATGGGACATGAAGGAATGAAATATTCTCTTGTAACAAGAGATTTGATTGCAGATTCAACAGAATGTATGGCTAGGGCTCACCAGTTTGATGCTTTAGTTATGATTCCTAACTGTGATAAGAATGTACCGGGATTATTAATGGCTGCAGCAAGAGTAAATGTGCCAACAGTATTTGTTTCAGGAGGACCAATGCTTGCAGGACATGTTGGAGGACATAAGACCAGTCTTTCATCAATGTTTGAAGCAGTAGGTGCCAATGCTGCCGGTAAGATGTCTCTTGAAGAATTAAATGAATATGAATGTAAGGCTTGTCCAACATGTGGTTCATGTTCAGGTATGTATACAGCTAACTCAATGAACTGTCTTACAGAAGCATTGGGTATGGGACTTAAGGGTAACGGAACAATCCCTGCTGTATATTCAGAAAGATTAAAACTTGCTAAGCATGCAGGTATGGCAGTAATGGAATTGTACAGAAAGAATATCAGACCTCGTGACATTATGACAAAAGATGCTATTTTAAATGCATTAACAGTAGATATGGCACTTGGATGTTCAACAAACAGTATGCTTCATTTACCTGCTATTGCACATGAAGTTGGATTTGATTTTGATATTTCATTTGCTAACGAAATCAGTGAAAAAACACCTAACCTTTGCCATTTGGCTCCAGCAGGTCCTACATATATGGAAGACCTTAATGAAGCAGGCGGTGTTTATGCGGTAATGAATGAATTAAGAGAACTTGGTCTTTTACATGAAGATTGTATTACTGTAACAGGAAATACAATTGGAGAAAATATTAAAGATTGTGAAAACAAGAATCCACAGGTTATCAGACCTCTTGATAACCCATATAGTAAAACAGGTGGTCTTGCAGTATTAAAAGGAAATCTTGCACCTGATGGTAGCGTTGTAAAACGTTCAGCAGTTGTAGATGAAATGATGGTTCATAAAGGACCTGCAAGAGTCTTTGAATGTGAGGAAGATGCTATAGCAGCAATTAAGGGTGGAAAAATTATACCTGGTGATGTTGTAGTTATCAGATATGAAGGACCTAAGGGTGGCCCTGGAATGAGAGAAATGTTAAATCCTACATCAGCAATTGCAGGTATGGGACTTGGTTCATCAGTGGCTCTTATTACTGACGGACGTTTCTCTGGTGCTTCAAGAGGAGCTTCTATCGGACATGTATCTCCTGAAGCTGCAGTAGGTGGACCTATTGCTTTAGTAGAAGAAGGAGACATTATTAAAATTAATATTCCTGAAATGACTCTTGAACTTGATGTTTCTGATGAAGTTCTTGCAGAAAGAAGAAAGAACTGGACACCAAGAGAACCAAAGGTTACAACAGGTTATTTGGCAAGATATGCATCTATGGTTACATCAGGCAACAGAGGAGCAATTCTTGCAATCGATAAATAAGACAAGGGAGAGGACAAGATTATGGAATTAAACGGTTCACAAATAGTAATAGAATGTTTAAAAGAACAGGGTGTTGATACAGTATTTGGTTATCCGGGCGGAACAATCCTTAACATATATGATGAAATGTATAAGCACTCAGATGAAATTACACATATATTAGTATCCCATGAACAGGGGGCAGCTCATGCAGCTGACGGATATGCCCGTTCAACAGGGAAAGTAGGAGTTTGTATGGCAACATCAGGACCTGGTGCAACTAACTTGGTTACAGGTATTGCAACAGCATATATGGATTCAGTTCCATTGGTTGCTATTACAGCTAATGTTGCCAAGTCAGGACTTGGAAAAGATTCATTTCAGGAAATTGATATTGTTGGTGCAACAATGCCTATTACAAAGCACAACTTTATCGTTAAAGATATTGAAAATCTTGCAGATACAATTAGAAAGGCTTTCCGTATTGCCAAGACAGGTAGACCGGGTCCTGTACTTGTTGATATAACAAAGGATGTTACAGCTAACAAGTATAATTACGAAAAACAGGAACCTGTTAAGGTTGAAAGAATTTCTGATACAATTAAAAAAGAAGACATTGATATAGTAGTAGAAATGATTAAGTCATCAAAGAAACCATTTATTTTAGTTGGTGGTGGCGCAGTTATTTCAGATGCAGCTAAGGAAGTAAGAGAACTTGCAGAATTAGTTGACGCACCTGTTTGTGATTCACTTATGGGTAAAGGTGCAATGGATGGTAACAGCGAAAGATATACAGGAATGATCGGTATGCACGGAACAAAAACATCAAACTATGGTGTTACAATGTGTGATTTATTATTAGTTCTTGGAGCAAGATTTAGTGACCGTGTAATCGGTAAAGCTAAGGCTTTTGCTAACAATGCAAAGATTGTACATATTGATGTTGATCCATCAGAAATTAATAAGAATATTAAGGCTGACGCAAGCATCATCGGAGACATGAAAGAGGTTCTTATTAGACTTAATAGTGCTCTTACAAAACAGGATCATGCAGATTGGATGCAGGAAATTAAAGAAATGAAAGAAAAATATCCTTTAGCTCTTAACAAAGATGTTCTTACAGGACCTGCTGTTATTGATTCTTTATATAACATTACAAATGGTGATGCTATCATTACAACAGATGTTGGACAGCATCAGATGTGGGCTGCACAGTTCTATAAGTTTAAAGAACCTAGACAGCTTATTACTTCAGGTGGACTTGGTACAATGGGCTATGGTGTTGGCGCATGTATTGGTGCTAAGATGGGCAACAAAAACAGAGTATGTGTAAACGTTGCAGGTGATGGATGTTTCAGAATGAACATGAATGAAATTGCAACAGCAACACGTTACAATATTCCAATTATTCAGATTGTTATTAATAACCACGTTCTTGGTATGGTTAGACAGTGGCAGACATTATTCTATGGCAAGAGATATTCAAATACTGTTCTTGACGATAGCGTTGATTTCGTAAAGATTGCAGAAGGAATGGGAGCTAAGGCTTACAGAGCAACAACAGTTGAAGAATTTGAAAATGCATTAAAAGATGCTATAGCTCTCAATATACCATGTGTTATTGATTGTCAGATAGATCAGGATGAAAAGGTATTCCCTATGGTTCCTGCTAATACAGCAATTAGTGAAGTTTTTTCAGAAGAAGACCTTGCAGAAAAAGGATATGACTGCTAATATAGATATATTAGTATTTACTAAAAATACGGAAAATGCCTGTTATGCAGGCATTTTCCTATGACATAAAAGGGAGGTTTCAAATGGCTAGAGTATATAATTTCTCAGCAGGACCGGCAGTATTACCGGAAGAAGTATTAAAGGAAGCAGCAGAAGAAATGCTTGATTACAAGGGATGTGGTATGAGCGTAATGGAAATGAGCCATCGTTCAAAAATGTTCCAGCAGATTATTGATGAAGCAGAACAGGATATTAGAGATTTAATGAATATTCCTGATAATTATAAAGTATTATTCCTTCAGGGTGGTGCTTCACAGCAGTTCGCTGCAGTACCAATGAACTTAAAGAAGAATGGCAAGGCTGCTTATATTGTAACAGGACAGTGGGCTAAGAAAGCAGCTGCAGAAGCAGAAAAGTATCTTGAGGTACAGAGAGTAGCTTCATCAGCTGATAAGACATTCACATATATTCCTGATTGTAGTGACTTAGATATTGATGATGATGTAGATTATGTATACATTTGTGAAAACAATACTATTTATGGTACAAAGTATCATGAATTACCTAATACTAAGGGACATACATTAGTAGCTGATGTATCTTCATGTTTCTTATCAGAACCTGTTGATGTATCAAAATACGGTGTGATTTATGGTGGTGTTCAGAAGAATGTTGGACCAGCAGGTGTTGTTATTGCAATTATTAGAGAAGATTTGATTCCTGAAGAAGTTGACAGTACAGTTCCTACAATGCTTCAGTGGAAGACACAGGCAGACGCAGGTTCACTTTACAATACACCTCCATGCTACGGAATTTATATTTGTGGTAAGGTATTTAAGTGGATTAAAAAGATGGGTGGTCTTGATGCAATGAAGAAGCGTAACGAAGAAAAGGCTAAGATTCTTTATGATTTCCTTGATAACAGCAAATTATTCAAGGGTACTGTAGTTCCTAAGGACCGTTCGCTTATGAATGTACCTTTTGTAACAGGTAACGAAGAACTAGATGCTAAGTTTGTTGCAGAAGCTAAGGCTGCAGGACTTGAAAACCTTAAAGGTCATAGAACAGTTGGTGGTATGAGAGCCAGCATTTATAATGCTATGCCAATTGAAGGTGTTAAGGCATTAGTAGAGTTTATGGAAAAATTTGAAAAAGAAAACGCATAAATATATTTGTGGTTAAATAAGTTAGTTTGAATTAATTAGAACCACTTATATGAAGGAGAATAGAGATGACTAAAGTTAATTGCTTAAATCCTATTTCTGAACTTGGAACAGGATTATTTAATAATAATTACGAAATGACAGATAATTTTGCTGATGCAGATGTAGCATTAGTAAGAAGTGCAGCAATGCATGACTTAGATTTACCTGAAAGCCTTTTGGCAATTGCAAGAGCAGGAGCAGGTGTTAACAATATCCCATTGGATAAATGTGCAGATAAGGGTGTTGTTGTATTTAACACACCAGGTGCTAATGCAAACGGCGTAAAAGAGCTGGTGATCGCAGGTATGCTGCTGGCAGCCAGAGATATCGTAGGAGGTATGTACTGGGTACGGTCCGAGAGACAGAACGAAGATCTGGAGAAAATGGCTGAGAAAGAGAAGAAGCGGTTCGCAGGAACGGAGCTTCTTGGCAAAAAGCTGGGTGTGATCGGTCTGGGAGCAATCGGTATTCTGGTGGCAAACGCAGCAGCAGCTCTTGGTATGGAAGTGTA
>OMGH01001966.1_pt1 | contig 11005 bp, 10 predicted proteins | sample 1645841 | NCBI WGS metagenome assembly OMGH01 (sample SAMN00849584, study PRJEB25192) | human gut metagenome
CTGATGAAAAATCACATTTTTCATCAGATATCAGCTGCATTTCTTTTGCACATGGAAGCACAACGGCTTGTTCGATCGCTTTGCAGAAATTTTCATTTTCGTTCATAGTTTGCACCTCTCAGCTTTTCCAATAAAATAGCTTCAGCCTTTCTCAGATACTTATATACTGTATTTCTGGATATCCCCATTAAATCAGAGGTTTCATTTGCGTTGTGACCGTAATAATAAAAATAAGTGATAACAGCTTTATACTTGTCTTCAAGCTGACCAATAGCGTTAGTCAGATCAGAAATATCATACTCATTAAGCTTAGCTATATCCGGCACATATTCAGAATCTTCAAATGAGTCATTTTCAAAATATTTTTTCTCCGTGTTGTAGATCCGATATGATGCCCTTCTAATAGTTATAATCAAATAAGCGTCCATTTTGTACACAGGCAAATTGTGAACTTTCTTAAAATTTTCTGCTATCCTGTAAAAAGCCTCCCAAACGGCTTCTTCTGCCAATTCGTGTGAATTAAGAATTTTAAAGGCTTCACGATATAATTTTCGTTCATATTTATTTACTATATTTTCAAAATCACTTTTATCTTCCTCATCATCGATCAATGCCATATATATCGGCAGCATACAATCACTTCCTTCCTGTCTCCACTTTCAGAATATCATCCGTTTCCAAATTAAGTATATCATATTTTCATACACCGTGCAACAAGGTTCTCAAAAATTTTACTTCTGTCGGATGCTGACTTGTAATTGCATAACAAAAGCGGCCAAGATGAAGGGTGATAACAAAAAATGCCTAACCAAAAATTACCATGATAAAAAGTACCCTCAACTTTTGTTTAATCATAAACATCGCCGCAGGTCACGCATTTGTGACCTGCGGCGGTGAATTTGGTTCTGTATGATATGTTTTAGTTAAGAGTGTGCACCGTCCATCCAAGAACCATAAGCTTGCGATTCTATTTTTTCTTTACTCATTTCTTCAAATTTTGAGATAGTATCACATAATTTCCTGTCATAATACGAACAGCAGTTATACATATCGTTATTGATCTTTTTAAAATCAGTATTTACATTAACACTTTTATCGGAACAGTAAACGATATATTCATGTCCGTTTGAATTTCCACGAGATATAATATTTGCCTCTGATATTTGAAAAAATGGCTGTGATATATTAGATTTCATATTTTATCCTCCAAATACTGATTTGATGCTACGATCAACTATCGCATTCAGTTTTTTCTTTGTTTTGAAATATTATACCACGACATAATTGAACTGTCAACCACACCAAAACGGCAAAAGCTGCTTGATTTATCCCTTGATTTAATTTGCAAAGTGTGGTATAATAGCTATAAACCTGCGTATAATACGATCATAAGATATATATAAGCCTGCGTATTATTGAAATTGAGAATATATTCTAACCTGCGTATTATTGAAGTGAGGTGTTGTTATGATACTAAAGCGTAAAATGTACAATAAGCTGCTGACGCTGAAAAAAGAACTGAATGGTAAAAAAGCCTTTCTTATCGAGGGTGCAAGACGTATCGGCAAGTCTACTATCTGCGAGGAGTTTGGCAAGAACGAGTACAAGAGCTATATCCTGATCGACTTTGCAAAATGTCCAGATGAGGTCAAGGGCTATTTTCAAAAGCATATGAATGACCTCGACACGTTTTTTATGCTCCTGTCCACATATTATGGTGTGAAATTGTTTGAACGTGAGTCGCTTATAATTTTTGACGAGGTGCAAATGTACCCAAAGGCAAGAGAATGTATTAAATATCTCGTTGCCGACGGCAGATATGACTATATCGAAACAGGCTCGCTGATCTCCATCAAGGAGAATGTAAAAAACATCGTCATTCCGTCGGAGGAACGTCATCTGAGTATGTATCCGCTGGATTTTGAGGAGTTTTGCGATGCTTTGGGTGAGGGGCAGATCATTGGCTATATCAGAAAATGCTTTGCAGACAGAGAACCCCTTGAAAACGAGCTGCACCATAAGGCAATGCTACTTTTTAAGCAATATATGCTTGTGGGCGGTATGCCGCAGAGTGTTATTGCGTTTCTTGAAAGCAGGAAGGATTTTGATAAAGCTGACGTTGAAAAGCGTGATATACTCGCACTCTATCGCAGCGATATTATGAAGATCGATGCAAGGTATCGCAGCAAGGTGCTTACCATATTTGATCAGATACCGGGACTGCTTTCTCAGCACGAAAAGCGTGTGGTGTTCAGTAATGTTGTCGCACAAAGTACGGCGGATCAGTATGAAGAAACATTTTTTTGGCTGTCAGATTCTATGATATCCAATGAGTGTTTTCTATGCAACGATCCGAATGTTGGGCTGTCGATCAACGAAAACAGAAGTTATGTAAAGTGTTATCTCGGTGACACTGGGCTGCTCGTAAGCCACGCATTCGATGAGAACGAACTGCTTGAAGATGAGGTCTACAAGCAGATACTCGGTGACAAGCTGAACATGAATGAGGGTATGCTTTACGAGAACACCATTGCTCAGATGCTGACGGCAAACGGTCACAAGCTGTATTTCTATACACATTACAACACTGAAAAGCACCGAAACGATATTGAAATAGATTTTCTTATTTCCAACAACAGTAAGCTGAAATACAAAATGTATCCTATTGAAGTTAAGTCCGGCAAGCGATATTCCATAGAGTCCTTGAAACGCTTTAGGGAGAAGTATAAGGCAAGGATCGGAGAGTGCTATGTCATTCATCCACGTAATCTTTGTTTCAAAGAGGATATAGTTTGTATTCCGCCGTATATGACAATATGTCTGTAAAAAACCGCCGTTCGGGAACTAGCCTGAACGGCGGTTTTGCTTTTGTGTCACTTTATGTACAGTCTATCCGCTAATCTGAGAAAGGCATTTTTATATGTGCAACGTAATGTATGTCAATAGTTTAGAGAAATACATTTAAAACGTCATAAGAACGTTACGATTTTTACACGAATATTAAAATTATGATATAATTTTCGATCGCATAGTGCTAAAATATAGCTGTAAGCAAAACGTATATCAGAAAGGACGGTTAAAAATATGAGAAGATTTAATGGATATATGCACGGCATCGATATCGGAGGCTGGCTGTCACAATGCGATTACAGTAAGGAACATCTTGATAATTTTATTACAGAGGAGGACATCAAGCGTATAAAGGGCTGGGGCTGCGACCACGTTAGAGTGCCTGTGGATTATAATATCTTTCAGGACGAAAACGGCTTTATAGAGAGCGGCTTCGACTATGTTCAGAAGTGTATCGATTGGTGCGGAAATAACGGTATCAATATGATACTTGATCTCCATAAGACAATGGGCTTTTTCTTTGACAAGGCTCAGGCTGAAAGCGGATTCTTTGATAACGCTGAGCTTCAGCAGAAATTCTATGACCTTTGGGAAGAGTTTGCAAAGCGTTTCAGCAAATATTCTGACAGGGTCTCTTTTGAACTTCTCAATGAGGTAACTGACCCGAAATTCAGTGCAAAATGGAATGCTATCGTTGAAAATGCCATAAAGCTTATCAGAAAATACAGCTCTGATATAAATATCATTGTGGGCAGCTACTGGAACAACTCTATTGATTCAATGAAAGATCTTGATAAGCCTTATGACGAGCATATAGTTTATACTTTCCATTGCTATGACCCATTTCTTTTCACTCATCAGGCTGCCTATTGGGTAGATGAGATGCCAAGAGATTTCAGGATCGATTATCCGGGAAGCGTCCCAAAATACAGAAGTGAGATAAAGCGTCTTGGTCTTGAATATATGCAGACATACGAGGAGGTCAAGACAGAGAAGTTTACGCCTGATTATTTTATGGGAAGATTTGCTGAGGCTGTAAGGGTCGCAGAGGAAAGAAATGTTCCTATGTATTGTGGCGAATACGGTGTTATAAATCTTGCATCTGCTGAAAATACTCTTAACTGGTACAAGGATATAAGCAGTGCCTTTGAGAAATGTTCTATCGGAAGAGCGGCTTGGTCATACAAGGGTGTTGACTATGGCTTTGTTGACGGACATCTTGACAGCGTTCTTGATGAACTGGTAAAGTATCTTTGATAGATAATTTCTTCATATAACTCCATTTTTGGACAAGCTCGGTCACGTTTGCCGAGCTTGTTTTTTTATGCTTAGTTTCATAAATTGATGTTTGCTCATAAAATTCTATTTACGATAATTATTTGATATAAATAATTAAATATTGATATAATAGTTTTAAAACAAAGCGTATAATATAAACATAATAATTCATAGTCACTTTCTTATAATAACTTCCGAATAAACAGATCTGCTTGAATATCAAGTGGGTCTGTTTTCATATATTTATAATCTTTCATAAATTTGATATTAAACACTTTTATGATATTTATGTTACGTTTTTGATATAAACAAAACGTTTACATAGTTATAATATATACAGAAACAACAAAATAAATTGCTTTTAGCGAAAAATTTTATTGAAAAATAGGAGGAAAAGGTTATGAAGATCAAAAAATTTGTAGCAGGTTTTTCAGCAGCGGTTCTCGCAGCAACAATGATGTCAGTTTCTGTTTCGGCAGCAAAGCTTGGCGATGTTGTTCACCCGTCAGAGGAGGACTCAAAAATGAATGACTCATATTACTCTATCGGAGCAATGGGCTTTTATATGGGTCAGGACTGGACCTGGAATCAGGGCGACTGGGTAGGCATCGATGATGCCGGCAAGATAACTGTTGAATATAAGATAAGCAAAGTTATCGCTGATAAGACAATGTCAGGAAAGGGAACTCTTGGAGATATGGGCGTTATGGTGGCAAATCTGCCTGATGGTATTTATCCTGTGGACGTTAAGATATCTGACGCAAAGTTCGTTGCCGAGGACGGCACAACAACGGTTTTTGATTCGATTAATTCTATCACTTCATTGGACGAGGACCCAGAGGGTGGAATAAGAATACATATCAGACCAACTGACGAGGTCAATGATGAAACAGGCGAGGTAACAAAGAAGGCTTGCCCTGAGGTCGCAGGCTGGGAGAAGGAAGGCGCTTTCAACGGCGGCACACTTTCAATGACGCTTGATTTCGGTGTTGCATCTGCCGAGGGCGGAGATTCAAAAACAGATGCTTCAAAGGCAGATTCAAAGTCTGATACTTCAAACTCAAAGGCTGATACGTCAAAGAAAGACGTTTCTTCATCTAAGGCAGATGCAGGCAAGACTTCTGCAGCAGCGGCTACATCTTCAAAAGCATCTGACGATACATCTAAGGCAGCAGAAACAGGTGTTGCTGTTGGCGGAGCACTTGCTGTTATCGCTCTTGCCGGCACGGCAGTGATCGTTGCAAAGAGAAGAAAGTAATATTCGGAGGTATGGCTATGAATAATGCAAAAAGAGTTTTGACATTTGCCCTTGCGGTTTGCTCGCTTTCAGCATTTGCATCTTGCGGAAGTTCAAGTGATTCATCAAGCAAGGTCGTTGACAAAAAGCTTAAGGAAGATCAGCAGCAGATAGTTCAAAGACTTGCTGATGATATGAAAGATGTGAGAGATCTCAAGAGCAACGAAATAAAGTGGTTTTCACATTGGGATATCAACCCTACTGAGGCAGAGGACAAGGAGATAGGCGCTGACCTTGCTTTGTTCAAGACAAAGTATAATGGTAAGATAAACTGGGTGCAGACCACTTGGGAAACTAAGTTTGACGATCTTGCGGCACTTGTAATGTCAAATGATTCACCTGATTTCATCGGTGCTGATGATATGGACGTTTTCCCTAAGGGTGCTATAAAGTCAATGATAGAGCCTATCGACGATTATATCGATCTTTCAAAGCCTCTTTGGACAGACATAAAGGGTGCGACAGATCAGTTTATGCTTGGCGATAAGCATTATGTGAGCGTTATCAGAACAGACCCCGCGTATGTTTTTGTATACAACAAGCAGACAATGGAAGATAACGGCTATGACGATCCTGCTGAGCTTTTCAAAGAAGGCAAGTGGAACTGGGATACTTTCACAGAAATGTGTCTTGATTTTACTGACGCTGAAAGCGATAAATACGCACTTGACGGCTGGTATTATGAAAAGGCTTTGCAGCAGTCTTCAGGTGTGCCGCTCATCGGTATCACAGACGGCAAGCTTGTAAACAATATTTCTGACCCTATGATAGCAAAGGCTCAGAATATGATGTATGAGCTGCAGAAGAACAATGTTGTTTATCCAAAGCACGAGAATAACTGGAAACTCAGAGGCGACGCAGAGGGCAGCGGAATGGCAACAGGTCTGACGCTTTTCTATCCTATCGGACTTTGGGCACTTGAGAATGCTCCGTCAACAACTGTAAACTATGGCGATGTATCAAAGGGAGAGGTAATGTTCGTTCCTGTTCCTTGCTCGGCTGATAGCGATAAACAGTATATCCCTTCAAGAGTACACGGCTTTAGCATTGTAAAAAATGCTCAAAATCCTGAGGGCGTGGCAGCTTTCCTTGAATGCTGCCGTTATGCTGAGCTTGACGAGGCTGCACATCAGATAACCCTCGATCAGTACAAGGACGATTACGGCTGGTCTGATGAAATGCTTGAAATGAGAGATACTATATATGATCTTTCCGCACAGAACCCTGTGTTCGACTTTGAACAGGGCGTATCTGCCGACCTTAACTCTATTTGCGATACTGCAATAAGAGGAACAATGAATCCGCAGGAGTCAAAGAGCTGGTCACAGGTCGTTCAGGAAAATGAAAAGGCTATAAATTATCTTATCGACGAGGCTATGGCTTCAATGAAAGAGGCTAAATAATATCTAATTATCAGAAAAAAGGGCGGCAGGGTGATTTGCCGTCCTTTTTCTATAAATATGAAGCTTTACTTGTGTCTGTAAATATGATATAATAAGCTAAAAAGCAGGGGGTGAAAGCTATGGAAATAAACAGAGAATTGTCTAAGCGGCAGTTTATGCAAAAGGAAAATGACTATCATCATTCACCATATGAAACGGAACTGGAATTTTATTCTGCGGTGCGGGCGGGCGATCTTGAAACAGTCAAACGTTTGTATACGCCGCTGGATACAAACGGAAAGGGCAGGCTCAGCAAAGACGACCTTAGAAACGTCAAGTATCATCTTGTCATAACCATAGCTATGCTGTGCAGGTTTTGCATAGAGGGTGGACTTGACCCGGAAACTGCGTATACCATAAGCGATATATACATTAATAAATGTGATGAGTGCCGCAATGAAGAAAGCGTTATGGCTGTACACAAAGAAGTCATTGTTTATTATACAAAGCAAATGAAAAAGGCTGCGTCACAGAACGTTTATTCAAAGCATATCCTTATGTGTTTTGACTGCATTTTCGATAATATTTACAAGGGCGTGACCGTGAATCAGATAGCAGATGAACTGAACATAACGCCTCAGTATCTTTCAAAGCTTTTCAGAGAGGAAGTTGGCGTGAAGATCTCTGATTTCATTATGTCAAAAAGGATACAGGCGGCTGAAAATATGCTGAGATATTCTGAATATAGTCCGCTTGATATAGCCAATTATCTTGCTTTCAGCTCGCACAGCCATTTTATTGCCTGCTTTAAGAAACAGACAGGACTTACGCCGAAACAGTATAGAGATCAGTTTTTCCGTGCAAACTGGAACAAGCATAGCACAAGCAGATCGAAAATTTAAGTTGATGTTAATAATCTGATATTTGCATTACTTTTCTGATATAAATATTACATTTGTTGATTTATAATACTTATAGAAGATAAAATTCTGATATTTATTCGGAGGTAATGAAAAATGAAAAAAGTTTTGGCTATGTCGATTCTCACAATGATAGTTATGTCTATGGGTGGCTGCGGTTCTTCATCTGACAGCAGTTCTTCGCAAGATGTCAGCAGCAAGGCGGAAACGGAAAGCAATTCTCCTTACACGGTTGAGGCAGATTTCAGCAAGGGTGCGTCAAATGATTTTTCCATTTCAGCAGGCTGGTCAAATGGTGATCCGTTCAACTGTTCGTGGAGCGAAGATAACGTGACTTTCAATGACGGAAAAATGCAGCTTACCATTGACAGTATGGGCGATTCCGAAGCGTATAGAGGCGGCGAGTATCGTTCAAAGGAAAACTATGGCTATGGACTTTATGAGGTATCGATGAAAGCCATAAAGAACGACGGCGTTGTATCATCGTTCTTTACATACACAGGTCCGTCGGAGGATAATCCTTGGGACGAAATAGATGTTGAAGTCCTTGGCAAGGACACAACAAAGGTGCAGTTCAATTACTACACCAATGGTGTTGGCAATCACGAATACATGTATGATCTTGGTTTTGACGCTTCTGAGGATTTTCACACTTACGCATTTGAGTGGAAAGAGGACGGCATAACTTGGTATGTTGACGGAAAGGAAGCATACAAGGCTACTGAAAATCTGCCTGTTACGCCCGGAAAAATAATGATGAATGCGTGGAACGGCATTGGCGTTGACAGCTGGCTGAAAGCTTTTGACGGCACAGTTCCGCTGACAGCGGAATATGAGTGGGCAAGGTTTACGGCAGAAGAGTAAAATTCATAAAAAGGGGAGTTCTTATGAGCGTTGATATTCAAGAGAAAAGCTGCATATCAGACGGCAAAAAGATTTTTGGAAAACTGTATATTCCTGATACTAAAGCAAAGAAGTATCCTGCTGTGATACTTAGTCACGGCTTTAACAGCATCGGTGATGATATGGCGGATATTGCTTTGACTTTTGCGGAAAATGGCTTTTTAGCATATACTTTTGATTACTGCTGTGGCTCTACACGATCGCATAGTGACGGAAAGACTACGGATATGAGTATTATCAGCGAACAGAATGACCTAAAAGCTGTTATTGATATGATAAGTGGACTTGATATATCAGATAGCAAACAGATATATCTTTACGGCGAAAGTCAGGGAGGATTTGTTGCCGCACTTACAGCCGCAGAAATGCCTGAGCGTATTGCAGCAATGATACTGCTGTATCCTGCATTCTGCATACCGGATCAATGGCTTTCCAAAGATCCTGAAAGTATGTCGAAACCCTTTGCCTTTATGGGAGATATGCTGCTTTCAAAGAAATTTTATGATGACGTTCCGAGATATGATATTTATGACAGAGTGAGTCGATATAATAGTCCAGTGATTATATTCCACGGCGACAGTGATAAAGTGGTGGATATATCATATTCTGAGCGACTGATAAATGCTTTTCCAGATGCAATGCTGGAAGTTATAGAGGATGCAGGTCACGGCTTTTGTGGTGATGACAGGGAATATGTAAAGCGTGCGGCAGTTAAGTTTTTGACAATGTTGTAAAGCTGAGATTAAACACATTAGCTGACCTTGCGTACAGTAGCTTCACAGGAAATGTCGATGTCAGTTTTCGGTTTCGAAAAATAAACCGTGTAAACGCAATAATCGCCAAATTTCTGACAATACTAAAATTGCAGCCAAGCAGGGCAACGCTGAAGAGCGACCTGACGCAGGCTGTGAGATAAAACGGTGGAAAGCGGCGGCAGAAATGTCGTCGTTTTTCAATATTCCACCGGATATCTCCAAAGCGGATAAACCTCAGGGGTTTGGGGACAGAGTCCCCGACAGCCGTCAGGCTGCAAATCTGTCCTCAAAGTATATCGCAAACTGAGAATACGCCAGACCCCAGTCTCTGATAGGCATGGTCCACTTCTTGGCTATCTCTTTGACGCTCATATAGATGACCTTGCGTATGGAATCATCGGTCGGAAAAACCGCCTTTGATTTTGTGAATTTTCTTACCATTCTACGGTAGCTTTCGACAGCGTTCGTCGTATATATTATCTTCCTGATCTCCTGCGGATATTCAAAGAATGTTGTCAGTTCAGCCCAGTTTTTGTCCCATGATTTTAAGATGTTGGGATATTTCTTGTCCCACTTTTCACGAAACCCTTCCTTTGCATATTCTGCATCATCAAGATTGACTGCACCGTAGATTTTCTTTAAATCAGCGCATACAGCTTTTCTGTCTTTGTAAGGCACGAATTTACAGCTGTTCCTGATCTGATGAACGATGCAGAGCTGATTCTTTGTCTTCGGGAAAATAGCATTTATCGCATCACAAAGTCCAGTCAGATTATCTTGACAAGCGATGAAAATGTCCGTAACACCGCGATTTTTCAGGTCTGAGCATATACTTGCATAAAAGCTTGCTGACTCATTTTCAGAAATCCATGTTCCAAGAATCTCCTTCTGACCCTCCATGTTGATACCAAGCACGGAGTACACGCATTTGCTGATGATCTTGTTGTCTTTTCTTGAATTGAAAACAATTCCGTCAAAGAAAACTACGGGGTATATTTTGTCAAGAGGACGGTTCTGCCAGTCATTTACCTCAGGAAGAATTTTGTCGGTTATACGGGAAATGAGTCCCTGAGAAATTTCTGAACCGTAGATCTCATGAAGAGTGTCCTCAATATCACGCTGAGACATTCCCTTAGCGTACATCGCCATGATTTTCTGTTCAATTTCATCTGTGTGAGTCTGTCTTTTTTCGATGATTTTAGGCTCAAATTCACCGTTTCTGTCACGGGGAACGGCTATTTCACACTCGCCGTAATCGCTGGAAATGGTCTTTTTGCCGTAACCATTTCTACTGTTGCCGGAATTGTTGCCGAGAACAGAGTTTTTCTCATAACCCAGATGCTCGTCCATCTCAGCTTCAAGCATCTGCTCGATAGTTCCTGCAAACAAACGCTTGAGTTAAGCCTGAATATCGCCTGTGCTTTCGCACTCCGCCATGATGAGCTTCACGAGCTCCATTTCCTTCTCGCTTAAACCGTGATCTCTTGTTTTCATTACAATCTACCTCCAAATTTCTTTGTGGGTATTATTGTCATTTACACGGTTGGGTATTCAGACTCAAAAAGAACTATCTAATCTTGAAAAAAGGGTACAGCAAACACACCGGCAGAAATACAGCGC
>OMGH01001967.1_pt1 | contig 11003 bp, 7 predicted proteins | sample 1645841 | NCBI WGS metagenome assembly OMGH01 (sample SAMN00849584, study PRJEB25192) | human gut metagenome
AGCTTTCGCAGCTATTTCTATCCACGCTCTCCTTGCGGAGAGCGACAGCAAAAGTGCACAAAACAGTGGGGCACTTTTGCGCATATGAAACAAATTTTATGGAGATTGCATCTTCATGCTGACAGGCAAGGCTGTATTTTACCCTTTCTGCCCCTGTTTTTTCCATATTTTCTGGTGCGAAGGAACCGGGAATTTTATGATTGCCTTCCCCTCGCACTAAGCAAACAAGATTCCATCCTGATCAAAATCCGGGTGCAGACCCACATGCTCGACTTTGCTTTTGTAATGGTTTCCCAATTGATAAAAGCGCAGGCTGTCCGATTCCGAATCGATCAGTTCGGTCAATTTTGCTTTGAACATCGTGTATTGCGCGGCATCCAGCAGGCACTCAAATACGGAGTTTTGCACCCGCTGGCCGTAGTCTACACAGACTTTTGCTACTTTGCGCAGCCTGCGACGACCGGCGGCTGTTTCGGTGTTGACATCGTAGGTTACAAGCACCAACATAACGGCACCTCACTTCCAGAAAAACGGTGGGTACACTTCCAGGTCGCCGCGCAGAGCACGGGCCAGCAAAAGCGCCTGAACATAGGGCACCAGCCCCCAGGGCAGTTTTTCTTTCAAAAACGGATGGGTGATCTCTTCCTTCTTTTTGTTCTGCCATGCGGTCAGGAAAGCTTTGCGGCCATCATCCGTCAGCAGTACGGCACCATTTTCCTGCTTTTGCAGGTGTTTTGCCGTGATGATCTTTTGATTGATGCAGCTGATGACCAGCCGGTCTGCATAAACCGCCCGCAGTTCTTCCATCAGGTCAAGTGCCAGACTTTTGCGGCCGGGGCGCGGGCGGTGCATAAAGCCAACATAAGGGTCCAGGCCCACAGCGGTCAAGGCGGATGCACACTCCCGCGCCAGCATGCTGTAGGCAAACGAAAGCAGCGCATTCACATTGTCCAGCGGTGGACGGCGGCTGCGGCCCTCAAACACAAAATCCTGCTTTTGCTGCAGAATCAGGTCATTCAGGCAGTCAAAGTAGCGCTGGGCTGCCTCACCTTCCAGGCCGCGCAGCTGTTCCGGATCATCGCTGGTCTGTATCAGCGGCAGCGCGGCGGCCAGCTGGGTGGAGGTGCGTTTCAGTTTTTCGGCCGGGACACGCTGGGGATGATCGCGGGTTGCGCGTTCCAGCACCCAGCGTGCGTTATACACTTTACCAAGGATAAAGCTCCGGGCATAGCGACAGCTCTGGGCCGGGTCATCCGACACGCGGTACTGCGCCTGACGCAGCAGCACATTGCCGCGTTCTTCCCCCACGGTGCGGGCCTGAAATCTGCCATACGGGTCAAAAAAGCAAAGGTCAATGCCCCGCCGGGCACAAGCTCCCATCAAAGCGGGGCTGGCACCTGCGTAAGTAAAGCAGACGATGCCTTCCAGCGTATGCAGGGCATAGCGGTGGGTTTCCTGCTTATTGCGGGTAACAACAAGGTTTTCGCCATCCAATGTCAGGTAAGCGTCCTCATTGATGACAAACAGGGTGTTGAGCAGCTTTCTCATGGCGCGCCCTCCTCAATATGCTCCCGCAGATACGCCGCCGGGTCTGCCTGCTGATACAGCGCCGGCAGGCAAAGCTCTTTCAGTGAGCAGGCATTGCAATGCTTGCCGGGTTTGCTTTTTGGGGTATAGCCGCGCGCAAACAGGCGGTTCATCTCATCCGCCATGGTCTGCGCGGTGCTGCGCAGTTCCGGTGTCAGGGAAACATGTTCCCGCTGCCGGGTTTCTTCATAAAAGATTTCCCCTTCCGGCACCTCGCACACCAGCATTTCTTCCAGCGCCATGGCCTGTGCGCAGAGCTGCAAACGGTCGGCATCGTTTACCTTGCTGCGGCCATGCTTATATTCCACGGGCATGGGCTGCCACAGGCCGCGGCGGCCCTGCAATGACACGCCGTTTGGATCCTTGTGAAACTCTACCACATCGCAGTCGCCGGTCAGTTTTAAGCGGTGGCTGACGACCCTCATACCGCGGGCGATCAGCAAATCGCCGCGTTTTTCCGTCAGGGTAACATCATGGCAGCGGGTATGCTGCAGGCGGCCTTCGGCGGTGCGTTGGTTTTCGGACCATTGTTGTTCCAGGTGTATGAGCGCCCACTGACGGCGGCAAAAGCTGAAATGCTGGATACCGGACATCATCAGGTAATCATCTGGGGAAACCATTACGACAACCTCTCGCACGTTACCCCTGCGGGAAGATTTTCATCCACGGTCACCACATAGTCATGGTAGCTGCGCGGGAAAGTGATTTTCTCTGCGTGTGTGACATGAACTGCGTCAAAAAGTTTATAAGACGGCGCATTGCCCAGTTCCGAATCATGCTTGAACACGATCAGTTCCCGAACTGCCATTTTGCCGCGGGCTGCACTGTGGTCATTTTCAAACATATTCAGGATTGCCTGCCACAGCAGCTGCAGGTCATCCTCTGAGAATCCTGTAGTTTTGCGGGCAAGGTTGGCCGAAACATAACCCTCTGCACGGTACAAGCCATACGGGATCACATACTTGCGGCCCATCTCAGTGCCTTTTCGCTCTGCATCCGCTTCGGTCGTAATGGCAATACGGGTAATGGTCACTTCCTGCGGGAGAACAGGGTCTACCGAGCGTGCAAAGCTCAACTGAACCGGGCCACGCACCTGCCCACAGTTCAGTGCGCCTTTTACAAAGGTTGTCATAACGGCGCCAAATGTGCGGATATCATAAAAGTTCTGGCACATAAAGTCCCGGATTTTACGGTCCAACTCCGGGTCACCTTTCTTGGCGACTTTCAGGGCATCCTTGGCATCAGCATCAATGCCCAAGTATTCGAGTGCTTTTTTATCGCTGCGGTTCAGGGGGACCTGATCTTTAATGTAAATCTGGTATCCCGCTTCATCTTCTTTGGCCACTTCGACATAGTTGCGAATCTTACGCTTTAAGCAGACATCTGTAACAATGCCATATCCCGTTTCCGGGTCAACGCGCGGCATGTTGCCTGCATCCGGATCGCCGTTCGGATTTCCATTTTCAACGTCAAACAGAATTACAAAATCATACCGGTTTTTGATTGCCTGTGCCATTGTTATTCCTCCACTTTCTTTGTATAGCGTTCCTGTGTTTGATGATAATAGCCGAGAATAAAAGAGCCCTGTTCCGGCAGAGTCAGCCGTGCTGGGAAGCTTCCTTCTAATTTGCCGCCTGCCAAGGCTGCGATCTGCTTATCGTAATAAATCTTTTGTGGCTTGCTCATTTTTTGCATATGCTTTTGCGCCAGCATCAGAATTGTTGGGAACACAGTGGCCGGCGTGGAAGCCGCTGCATTAAAATACCTGTCCTTGATGGTTGTATTGATATCCGGGTTTACCGCCATCTGGATTGCTTCCAGCACAGCAAAAAGCTGACCCATAACATACGGTTGATAATTTGTTTCCTTGTTATTTTCCACAGTTAATACCTCCTTTGGGCAACGGGGATCTTCATTACGCAGGTAGTATGCTTTTATAATAGCGGCACGGCCGCGTGTTACTTTTTGCTCTGCGCGGATACGCATCATAACGCCATCCAGCAGGGTTGCCGGGTACCTTGTATTATTCAGGATTGCACGCAGAACATCGCCCGCCAGCTGCGGTGCTGCCGATGGGCTGCGGGAATTGGTGTTGACGGTTTCCTGCAGCAGCCAATACACCCCCAGCCGCGGGAATTTATCATAAGCGGGGCGCACAATCTCTAAGCGGTCATAATGCTTCTGCACATTATCAAGCAGCGTTTGAAATGTATCCTGCCAGAAAAAGCGAACCGAGAGGCGCGCCGCATTAGGGGCCAAGCCAAGCACATAAAAGTGCCTTTGTGGGTCAAGTGTCACGTTCTGCCACTCTACACGCTGTCCATGGACCAGCTTGTCCACTGCATTTCGCACATCGCTTTCGCTGACAGGCGCATCCATGGCAAACAATGCATCCATTGCTACCTGCTGGTAGGCGGTCTCACCACCTGCTGCCCAGCAGACAATGGTGGTATCGCCCACGCGCTGAACATGTTCCCTGTCTGCCAGCAGATAGTTTAATGCCTGTGCATAGGCAAAGGCCGCATAACTGCCAACCGGCGCATTGCCCCCCTGTTCATGTCCGTATGAGCAAAAAGCGTCCGCATTAAAAGAAACAATCGATGCGCCGGAAGACTGTGCCCCGGTCACGCCTTTAATCGCCGGGTGCAGGCGGGCAAGCGGTGCCTTTTGCCCTGTAACCAGGCATCGGATTTCCGGTGCATCCGTGTTCTTATCACACTGCCGCTGCCAGGCTTCCTGTATTTCCGGATCGTCCTGAACATAGTTTTCCCGAATCAGAAATACCAGATTGCCACCCTTGTAAAGTTCCTTGAGACTTTGTTCCAGCGCTGGATTCTGCTCCGCCGCCTTGGGGTCCCAGTTTATAAAAAAGTTCCGCACTGCCTGTGCCGCCTGACCGGGAACATTTTGTAAAATGGCAAGATGCAGCTCCTTTGCAGCGGCAAAGCACTGCATTGCACGCTCCGGTTTGCCTTTTCCGTCAATGCCGAGCATGTAAGCACTGTTATCACACAAAAAATTGGCTGCCACACCACTAGAGCGTTTAACCTGTTCCGGAACTTGCAGCTGACATGGAGCAAGCACTGTTTTTTTACCGCGCTTTTCCTCTTGCTGCAAGGGGTGCAATGCCATCAGTTGGCCGTTTTCATCCAGTTCCAAAGCCCAACTGACTTTTGCGCTTGTCCAACCGGGGCGCGTGATTTTGCCATTGGCCAGCAAATCTTCATAGCATTGTACCAAAGCCTGTAAAATCATCGGTACACCTCGCAGTCTGCCACATTCAACACACCATGTTCCAATTTTGCATGGAAATACATCGGGGTTATGTTCTGCGGGTCAGTGTAGTTAAAGTCATATAGCATGAATCCCAAATCCCGTGTTTCCTCAATGGTCGGGATTGGCCCGCCGGGCCATGCGCGGAATGCGGCAGGAAATTCACGGCACCCAAGATAGGGAGTATGAAAACACTGACCCCTGGACATGCGCCGGGTAACAATATCCTGGAACTTTCCCGGATTGTCGCTCGGTGCCGCACGGTCAGTCATCTCAAATTCTGCCTCAATCACATAATGAACATCCTGCAGCACCATGGCCGCACGCTGAACGATCTGCTGGGGCGTGGCAAGGTAAAGCTCTTTCCCTGTTCCCTGCATCGCGCTGCGTACATCGGAACAAAGAATTTTGCTTTTTACTTCGTTCCGACGGATGTTGGTAAAGCGGATGGGATTCATGACATAGATTTTCCGGATTTTCCACCGTAAACCGGGGTGGTAATAGATTGCTTCTACTATGCCGCGTGCCGCGGAAGGGGTGAGGACTTCATATGAAACCCTTTCGACTTTTAGCTCAGGCCTCGAGAGCAAAGCATAATTCCCCCATACTTCCAGCTGGATCATCTGCATCAACTCCTTTGCATTTCTATTTTCAGTTGTTTTTAATTTACATTTTTGCTATAGTTTCAATATACGCTACTTGGCACCAAATGTCAATCCTTTTATCATGTATACTTTTTGTTTGCTTTTCATCCGGTTTTCTTTTATAATAAGTTGCGTCGGCAGCTTATGCCGTGGATAGAAATAGTTGATTTTACTTTAGCGCACAAAAACGGCAGGGCAGGCTCCCTGCCGTTTTTGCTTTATGCAAACCAGGCTGCTCCCGTTTCAGCTTCCATAGCAAGGCCCGTGTTGTTATCGTAAAGGCTTCCGTCCGTTAATTCCCATATGCCTTCACTGATTTGGCAAACTGCCCCGGCATTCTCCAGCGTTTTCAGATGATCCGGGTAAACCGGAACACCATATTGCCCCAGTTGACGGAACAAAGTTTTGCTTACCTCTCCTGCACGCAATCGTGCAAGCAAATGTTCCCCTTTCCCTTGGGGAATGTATACGGTCACGGCAGGTGTTTCAATTAAGCGGAACCTCTCTGCCGCTGTTGCAAAGGGGAAAATGCGCCCTTCCATATCCTGCTCGAACCCTTGCAGAATTTGCTGTTCATCCAGTCTTTTATCTCCTTTTAAGGTACGGTAAAACAGAAAGTATGTTTCGATTGCTTCCAGAGATGCCAGATCTGCATATTTTTTCAGGACGCTTTGCGTTGCGGATACATTCTGTTCCAGCATGCGCGGTACATGCTGCCCTTCCAATGTGAAAATCTGTACCAAGCTCTGCTCCGCCGGGCGTCTTCCCTCTCGATTGCAGCGCCCCGCCGCCTGCAAAATGGAATCCAGACCTGCTTCCTCGCGGTACACAGCCGGGAAATCCACATCAACACCCGCTTCGATCAAAGAAGTTGATATCACACGGCAGGGCAGCCCATCTTTTAAGCGTTCCCGGATTTCCTGCAATAACTGTTTGCGATGGGCTGGGTATAGCAATGTTGTCAGGCAGTAGCTGCCCTCTTTGGGCAGGTTATTGTATAATTCCTGTGCTGTTTTTCTCCGGTTTACAATACACAGCACTTGTTCCTGCGCTGCCAGTTCTGCGCCAAGCTGGCTTTGTTCCAACTCTCCGCGCATTTTCAGCGTTGTACGCCGGAATGCCTGATATTGCTCTTTGGGATGTGGGCAAAGTTCCGTCATCTGCAGCCCAGGCGCCAGTTCATCAAACAAGGGCTGCAAAGCTGGTTGTGTGGCCGTGCACAGTACCGCTGCTGCGCGGTAATGCTGTACCAGCTGCGCGATTGCCGCAACGCAGGGGCGCAAATAAGGAACCGGCAGGTTTTGTGCTTCGTCAAAAATGACCACGCTATTTGCAATGTTATGTAATTTACGGCATTGTGACGCATGGTTGCCGTAAAGTGATTCAAAGAATTGCACGGATGTGGTAACCACCACCGGAGCATCCCAGTTTTCCGCCGCCAATGCTTTGCGGTAGGCTGCCGGCTCATCATCTTCCTTGGCAGAGTAGTCCACCCCTGAATGGTGTTCCAAAACATTTTCTGCTCCTAATATTTCCGAAAACACATCCGCGGTCTGGTCAATAATGGATGTATAAGGGATCACATAAATAACCCGGTCCATATGGTTCTTTACAGCTAGCGAAAGCGCAAATGCCAATGACGCTACCGTTTTTCCCCCGCCTGTAGGAACGGTCAGGGAATAAAGGCCGCGCCGCCCTGTTTGCCCTGCCGTTGTACAAGCACTCAAAATTGAACTGCGGCGCTGATTCAAGGTTCCCTGGGGATGGCTCCATTTTGCGGTATATTGGTTCAACCTTTTCAGCAGTTCATCCATTGTCTGGCCTTGTCCGCGCGGTTTAGGGCTGCTCATAAAGTTTTCCGTATCCAGATAGTCCGCATCGACCAGGCAGGAATACAACATCCGGGTATAAAATGCCTGTGTAAAACGATTTTCCTTCATCATTTCCGGCTGGGGCGGTATGGACGGCAGTTTAATCTCTTTCGTCCATTGGGTATAGGGTTCAACGCTCTTTTTCAATCGCCCAAACATTGTCGCATCCTGCGCGGTATCGCTTCGGCCTCCTCCATCCGGCAGGCCGCTATGGTGTCCCGCAATAGCAAAAGCCAGTGGGATTTGACCATATCGGGCAGCCACCTGTGCACCAGCCGTTGAGTGATCCACTTTTTCTCCACCTTGCAGGCGCTTTTGAAACTTTGTACTATATTTACCAATATCATGCAGTAATCCAAGCCAAGTTCCCTGTTGCTGGGCATCAAAGGCTGCTGCAAATTGCCCACATAGGACTGCCGTTCCCTGCAAATGGTCCGCTACCGTTTGGACGCGGGTTCCGTCTTCACTGATATGAGCCAGCATCTTTTTCTCCTGGTGCATAATCAAACTCCCTTCTGTTTTGCTTTTCTCTATTATAGCAGATCACTCATCCCATAATTCGGACTTTCACTCCAGTTCTGCAATCTTTGTCATACTATCCAAATTTATCCATGTAGAATTGTTAGCTATTCCCATTAGCAGATATTTTTGATAAAATAAGATATTATAGGGTTTGTGAATTCACTTTCTTATATTGCTTCTTCATCTTACCGAAAAATCATTTACGCAAGGAGTGAAAAACCATGAAAAGGAAGTTATTCTCATTTTCCGCCAGTGTTATCACCGCAATAATGCTTACCGCTTGTGCTGCAGCGCCAGAAAATAAACCTGCTTCCTCCGCTGCTCTTTTCCCGACCAGTGAAGCTGTTGCCACAGCTATACCATCCACTAGCAATGCCAACTGGAAGTTACCGCCGCAATATGATTTTGACGAGATGATTCCTCTCTTCTCCCGCGAAACCCACACTGCCGGTTACGCCGCTGCCCGAAATCTGTACGCTGTGCGCAAGGGCGAACGCTGGAGCCTGTTTAATGCTGCCAACTGTAATGCTTTTCTGGAAGATTTGTCAGAAAGCATCCCGTACCTGTATGGTGAGCAGGAGCTCTCCATTGGGGTAGATGATACATACGATTACCAGAAGCTGAATGCCCTGGAAGAACAGATTAACCAGGAGCTGGTTGCCCAACAAATGCCTTTTACAACCATGCTGGGCGGGCACGGCGGGTATGGCATCCAGTGGATTTTAGGTGACAGCCAGATTTACCGTTCTGCTATTGGTGTCTATACATTTAGTGGCACGCCCATCGAACAGGTGTATGCTCCTGATTTGGTTGGCATCCAGCAAGGCATTTGGGATGATGAATATGCCGGTTATCTTGTTGACAATTCTGCACCTTTTGCCGTTGCGGATAAAAACGGTACAATTTTAACCGATTTCGACTACCAGGATGCCTGCATGGCCGGTGAATCTTTAATCGCGGTAAAGGATGCAGCCGGTAACTGGGGATATTGCGACCAAAGCGGTGCTTTAGTAATCCCCTGCATTTATCAGCCGCAGATGAGTTTGTCCATCATGAACGAAACTGTTGAATATCCTTACGCAGACTTATCTGGCATGGTAGTTGTGAAAAATCAATCCGGACAAAAGCTAGTTCTGGATGTTTACGGCAATGAGATAATTTCCGCTGGGCAATATGAAGATTTAGCCCCCGCGCGCGATGGCTGCGTATGGGCAAAACAGAATGGCCTTTGGGGCTTGCTGCAAGTACAGGATTATACCGAAAACAATGCCGACATTATTCTGCCGGATGGATGCATTGCACCAGATGTAACGCTTAGCCGAATTGATAGCCTTTGTACCTACACCACTGCTGATCATGGGCTGGTTATGCGTAAAGGTCCCGGTACAAATTATGAAAAAATGGATAATATCCCCTACGGTATCATCGTATGGGAATGCGGCTATAGCAGCAATGTGCCTGACTGGGTTGTTGTATATTACAGTGGGATTTATGGTTGGGTCAGTGATGAATACTTGGCTACCACTATTTATTCCACCAGTAAATAATAAATAAAAAAGCAGGTGTTCATGTAGAAACGATATCGTCCTCCACGTGAATACCTGCTTTTTATAGCTTCTTTTATTATATCTGTTCTGTGCCGCTATTTGTCTCTGTATGAAATAAATAGCCGCTATATGCATTTGAATGAAGTATTCTGTTTTTTTTGCTTTTTTACCTAAAAGAATCGCGTAGAAGGCTCTCTTAACTAAAGAGCCGACCTCTCTCACACCACCGTGCGTACCGACCGGTACACGGCGGTTCAACCACATAAGTGCAAGGACTCGTAGTAGCGCCTGAGGATACTAAAATATCCTGCTTCTGCGAGTCTTTCGTTTGCAATGGAACCTTTTAATACAGGACGACCGGCGATACGCCAATACCCCCGTCTGGAATTGCCCCACTGGTACTATTCCAAAATTCTTCGTTTGAGTTTCGTTACTCATCGATATAATCTTTATCGAACCACTCGCCTAGAGAGTGGTTTTAGACATACAAAAAAGCACCTTAGCTTACGCTATGGTGCTCTTCCTGGTGACCCGTGCGGGAATCGAACCCACGTTAACGGCGTGAGAGGCCGCTGTCTTAACCGCTTGACCAACGGGCCATGACCGCAAAAGATTGCTTGTATAATATAGCAGATGAAACGCGGTTTGTCAACATATTTTTCAGGGCGAATGGGATAAAATGGAGAGAGATTTTTGGCCGGCAGCGTTATTCGGAAAATGTACGGTAGGTCACTGCGCCCGCAGTCGAACTTCAGAAGCCAACCAGACCGCTGATTCGGCTCTTGAACCGGAATAAGCCGTTTCCTACAGAGCTTTTTATAATAGGCAGCAGGCAATGCAAGCGATCTGTAGGGCGGGATGCCCTCATCCCGCCGTGGAGAAAACTTGCAAATTATGAGTAAATGCTGCAATAATTTGTAGGGCGTGGTCACCCGACTACGCCGCAAAGCAACCTGGCCTTGTTGCATACCATACCGTGAGGTAATCACCATTCATGATATGTACCCGCTAGCGCATTTACAATCTCCCCGCGATTCATAGAATAAAATAGCACCCAAAACCAAAACGAACGCATGCGGCCCCAACGGGTAACCACATGCGTTCGCTTTATATTGATTCAACGCTAAAAATTACTTTCAACCCCTGCTCAGCAAATATAAAATCCACCGCGCCCACCGCAGCAGCAAATGCTGCACAGGTTGCAAAGCATCAGGTACAGCCAGGCCTGCAAACAAAAGTTCATGCCGTGCTGGCGGCTGCCGGGCTGGGTGTATGCCTGCTGATAAGTGGAGTACGCCCGTCCGGGGTTCTGCAGCCGGTCCAAAAGGTTCTGGTACTCGTAATTGCCGGGCTCCATGTCCACAGCGGTGCGGGCTTCGTTCTGGGCGCGGATGTTGTTACCCAGGCCGGAACTTGCCAGCGCGGCATAATAATGCCAGCGGGCGGCCCGGTCAGCGGGGGCAATGCCTTCCAGAACATTCATCGCTTCTGCATAGTACCCGTTGCGGATATAGTTGTTGGCGGCCTGCATCTCCGGCGATTCCCGGCGGTCATAGCTG
>OMGH01001973.1_pt1 | contig 10925 bp, 10 predicted proteins | sample 1645841 | NCBI WGS metagenome assembly OMGH01 (sample SAMN00849584, study PRJEB25192) | human gut metagenome
CGGTGGGGCAAAGAATGTACTTACAGACAGTGATATTGCACAGGCTGACTGCATTATCGTTGCGGCAGATGCAAAAGTTCCTATGGAGAGATTTGACGGAAAGAAAGTTATTGAGTGTCAGGTTTCAGATGGTATAAATAAAGCTGATGAACTCATAAAGAGAGCAGTAAACGGCGATGCACCTGTCTACCATGCAGCAAATGCATCAGAGAGCCAGAGCAAAGAGACATCAGGAGGAAGTATAGGTCATAAGATATATACACAGCTTATGAATGGTGTATCTCATATGCTTCCGTTTGTAGTAGGCGGTGGTATACTTATAGCAATAGCATTCCTCATTGACGGATTGTCAGTTGACATATCATCACTTTCAGTTGAGGAACGTTCAAACTTTGGTACGATTACACCGGTTGCTGCAATGTTTAAGAACATTGGCGGACTAGCATTTAACTTTATGCTTCCGGTTCTGGCAGGCTTTATAGCAATGGCAATCGGTGACAGACCGGCACTTGCACTTGGTTTTGTAGGCGGAATGATTGCGTATAACGGAAAATCAGGTTTCCTCGGAGCTATGGTAGCAGGTTTCCTCGCAGGATATGTAATTATTCTTCTTAGAAAAGTATGTGAGAAACTTCCAGAAGCACTTGAAAAACTTGCACCGGTACTTATTTACCCCGTTGTAGGTATTCTTATAATGGGACTGGGAATGAACTATATTGTTGAGCCTGTTATGGGTGTTATAAACACAGGACTTAATTCATGGCTTGGAAGCATGGGCGGTTCAAGTAAGATTGTTCTCGGATTTATCTTGGGCGGAATGATGGCAATTGATATGGGAGGCCCATTCAATAAAGCAGCTTATGTATTTGGTATAAATTCCATAGCAGCCGGAAATTATGATATTATGGCGGCTGTTATGATTGGTGGTATGGTTCCACCATGTGCTATAGCACTTGCAACAATGTTATTTAAAGATAAGTTTACAAAAGAGCAGAGAGAAAGCGGTCCTACAAACTTTGTAATGGGACTTGCATTTATTACAGAAGGTGCGATACCTTACGCAGCATCAGATCCACTGCATGTAATACCTTCATGTATCATCGGTTCAGGTGTGGCAGGAGCACTCAGCATGGTATTTAACTGTACACTTATGGCACCACATGGCGGAATATTTGTATTCCCTGTTGTTGGAGGTTCATGGCTCTACCTTGTATCACTTGTAGCAGGAACAATTGTTTCGACAGCATTGCTCGGTGTACTTAAAAAGAAAATAGCATAGGAGGCATTAAGACATTGAAGAAAACTTTTTGACAGAATAAAATGGTAAAAGTGTATTTTGACCATGTAAAAAAATTATGGTAATATAAATTTACAAAGAAAAAAGAACAAAAAACTCGATTATTGAAAGCAGCATATAGTGTGAAAATTAAATTTTCGTACACCGGATTTGTGTCTGGGCACACTTGGCACAAGTCTTGATATAAACAAAACGTGTGCAGAAATGAGGATTATTATGAAAGAATTTACTTACACAGTTACAGACCCACAGGGAATTCATGCTCGTCCGGCAGGAGAACTTGTAAAACTTGCAAAGGAATTTTCTTGTAATGTTAATATTTCAAAAGACGGAAAGAAAGGTGACTGCAAAAAGATATTTGCTATCATGGGTCTTGGAATAAAAGGCGGCATGGAAGTTGTGTTAAGCTTTGATGGTGAAGACGAAGATGCAGCATACGAAAAAATTTCTGCATTTATGAAAGAAAACTTATAATATGTAAGCAAATCTGAAAAGTAAATAAACCCTCGGATACTTTCAAAGAGTATTCGGGGGTTTACTTTGGTATAATAAATGAAAGGATTATTGAAATGTTAGTAGAGAAAAGGCAGCAGATGATATTAAAGATGCTTGAGGAAAAGAAAAGTGTTACGGTTACTGAAATAAAAGATGCACTTGGAATTTCAGAGTCAACAATAAGACGAGATTTGACGGTGCTTGACAGTGAAGGACAGCTTGTAAAAGTATTTGGCGGTGCGATAGCAATAAATTCAAATTATAATGCAAAAGAACTTTCTGTTTCCCAAAAACTTCGTGTTAATGAAGAAGAGAAAAGACGTATAGCGAAGAATGCGGCAGCAATGATTGAACCTACTGACTTTATTTACCTTGATGCCGGAACAACAACAGGTTACATGATAGATTATATAAAACAGAAAGATGCAACATTCGTTACAAATGCAGTTGCACATGCCAAAAAGTTAGCCGTATCAGGTTTTCATGTAATACTTGTAGGTGGCGAATTGAAAGGAACAACAGAAGCTGTTGTTGGAAATGAAGCAATTTTATCAATTCAGAATTATAATTTTACAAAGGGATTTTTTGGAACAAATGGAGTGAGTGTAAGACACGGTTTTACGACGCCCGACCCTAACGAAGCATTGGTGAAAAAGACTGCATTAAAGCAGTGCAATATAAAGTATATTCTGACTGACAGCGAAAAATTTGATAATGTTTCATCAGTTAAATTTGCTGATTTCGGAGAAATACATATCCTGACAGACAAAATACCGGGCAATTATAAAAATTGCAGTGAAGGTATAATATACGAGGTATAAATTCACAAAAATGACAAAGAAAAATTGTATACTATGCATAAATTAAGGAGGTCTAATATATGCATGGAATACATAAAAAAGCAATATCGGGAATTTTATGTATCGCACTTGTTCTGGCATTTGGCAAGTCAACAGATATTTCAGATATTATTATAGGAAGAAACACACAGCAATCTATATCACAAAAAGAAAGTTACAATTTAAAAAGCAGCAGTAATAAAATTAATCTTTTAAACCAATCGGAAACAAAAGCAGGTTCAAATATGGCAGACGACAATGATGACTGGCTTGATGAAAACGGCGAGTTAAAGAATACGGTTATTGTCGATAAAGAAAAAGATTATTATAAGAATGATAATCGCATCATAATCGAATATAGGAATAATGTAAAAGAACCTGCCGAACTTTCAAAATATGCTGAAAAAGAAAAAGATATTGATGAGCTTATAAAGGTTTATCGTATAAAGTCTGAGGAAGATACTAAAAAAGTTATAGAAATAACGAAAAAGTACAGTTCTGATATTCAGATTGCACAGCCGGATTATAAATTCAGCATTGCATCACAGGACAGTGAAGTGACGGATTATTATAAAGAAGGAAAGCAATGGGCATTGGAAAACGACGGAACTTTTGAAAATCCGGAGAATGACGTTGAAGATGCAAATATAAAAGCAGTTGAAGATATTGACATTAATGCGCAGGGAGCATGGGACGAGATAGACAATGCTCAGAATGCATCCGTAAAAACAAAAGAAGTTGTTGTAGCGGTAGTTGATACCGGTATTGATTACACTAACGATGAGCTTAAGAATGTTATATGGCAGAATGAGGATGAGGCTTCGGACGGAACTGACAGTGATAATAATGGTTATAGGGACGATATTAGAGGATGGAATTTTGTGTCACGCAGAGGAAGCAGCAATGTAACAGATGATAACGGACATGGCACAGCCGTAGCTGGTGTGATAGCAGCGGCAAATGATAATAGTGGAGTTGTCGGAATTGCGTCGAATATAAATATTAAAATTATGCCTATTAAGTCCGTTGATTCTAAGGGAGAGGCTTCGACGTCAAATCTTATTTTAGGAATGAAATATGCAGATGCAAACGGAGCGACGATATGTAATTGTAGCTGGGGCGGCGAGTCTGACGCACGTGAATTTTTGCAAGATATGCTTATGAAACAGGTGATAGCAGCCAGTGATATGCTGTTTGTAGCGGCATCAGGAAACGAGACTACGAATATAGACAACACAGAGTATATACCGGCATCATTTACTGCCGATAATTTGATAACTGTCGGAAGTATTGAATGGGACGGAAGTTTAAGCTGGTTTAGTAATTATGGTTCAAAGTCAATGGAGATATGTGCACCGGGAGCAGCAATATATACGGTAAACGCAGGTGGCGGCTATGTCTTTGAATGGGGAACATCATTTTCAACACCTTATGTCGTGGGAGTTGCGGCACTGGCAGAGGCAGCCTCGGGTTCATCTGACGGGAAAATTTTGAAAAATTTCATATGTAACAGTGACAATCTTAAAAAAATATCGGGACTTGAAAAATATTGTCAATATGGCGGAATACCTGATGCCGAGAAAGTAGTAAAAGCTGCTTTGGCTTATCGTTTGACAGAAGAGACAAGCGTTACGGCTTCGCCGGCAGCAAGTGAGACACCTGTGCCGACAAGCACAACAGCGGCAACGGCTATACCTTATGGTAATACATCTACATCACAGCAGCCTGATATTTCAGCGACAACGGAACCGGATGTCAAAGAGACAGAAACACCACAGGAGACAGCCGAGCCAGTGAATAATCTGAGTGCAACAAGTGTACCGACAGAGACACCTGCGGCAGAAGCTTCTTCGTCACCGGATGCTGCATCGGAAGAACCGGCTGACGATATAAATATCAGTGTTAAGAACAGTCTTTACAAAGGATATGCCAGAAAGATAAATGTAACTGTGGGCGGAAGTATTTCAGAGATAAAATATTCAAAAGCCAGAAAAGATACTTCATATTTTGGAAAGTTCGGAAACGAATTTACAAATGTAAACAGCAGCAGTTTTACAATAAAGGCATATGAACCGGGCTGGTATACAATATATGTCAAGACAACAGGCGGAAAAGAAAAAATAAAAAATGTGTTTGCCAATGTCAAGATTGTAAAAATATCAAAAACAAAATTAAGTATAAAAAAGGGAACAGAATATAAACTTACTGCGTCTATTAAAGAACAGAGCAGTTATCCGGAAAAATTGACAGGTAAGGTTTATTTTAAAACATCAAATAAAAAGATAGTTTCAGTTAATGCGGCTACAGGGAAAATAAAAGCGAAATCAAAAGGCAGGGCAGTCATAACCGTATATACTAAAAACGGAAAGAGTGCCAAATGCACAGTTACATGTAAATAAACGGTATCGGGTGCAGTGTGTTATAATGCATAATTTACTGTAATATTTAATGTATTTTAAGTCTCCTAATTACATTGTATTTTTGAACTCTGCTATTTAAAATATTGGTATATGTGGAGCAAAAAAGCTTCAAAATTAAAAATCAAATCGGAGGACAAAGATGAGCGAATTAAAAGCAAAGGCACTTCATATGGGACCTGCACAGTGTGCTGTTGATCTTGGTGATGGAAGTGAGCGTGGAGAATATGTAAATCAGGATTATATCTTACAGAAACTGGGCAGACCGCATAGAGCAGTCAACCTTATGTATTGCTATTATCCGAACGATGAAGGATGGCCGGGAAGAGCAAGCGTTGTTCATGCTGACCCGTCAGTACAGTTTGCATGGGATTTCCCTTATGATGATTATTTTACTTATAAGGGCGGTTTAAATGGTACATTGGATGATGAACCGTTTACATGCATGAGAGATGTCCGCAGAACCCAAGTCTACATAACGGATACTTCTCACAATGACAATAGACCCTAAGGTTTCAGACGAGCATCTTGTAGCGATAGCTAAAGACCTTAGAACTTTCGGAAGAGTCCAGCTTCGTATAAATCATGAAGCAACAGGAAACTGGTTCTCATTCAACAAGAGAGCAAGCTATGAGGAAGTTGCGGCATTCTTTAAACATGCAAGCGAGATAATCAGAAAAGAAGCTCCAAATGTAAAAACAATCATTTGTCTTGACGGTTGTAAAGAACTTGAGGATGAAAAGATGGAGATGGAAGATATATTTGCAGAGGCTTCAAGGGCAGCAGATATAGTATCCGTAGACAGATATATGGCACTTCATTGGGGATGGCCTTATGATGTTGCAGAAGAAGGCGGTACAACATTTGCACGCCACGCTGTAAGTAAGATATATCAGCTTGCAAAAAACAGTTATGAAAGATATACATATGTAAATAACGGCGTTAAAAAGCCTATGGTATTATCAGAATTCAATTCAGACGGTGATGTAACAGGTCCATATGACCAGGCAGCTATGCTCAAGGAATTCTGTGAAATGCTTAAGAAAGATGATGAAAAGTGGCTTTCAGGATTTACAATGTATCAGTTCAGAGACAGAGGACGTCTTGGTCTTGAAATAGAAGATCCAAATAATAAGGACGTTGGAATTGAGCAGCCGCTTATGGATACATACAGAGAGATTATTCATGATGACTTCTTCAGTCCTTCAATGGAGACAGGAGCATACTATGAAAGCAAGACTTCCCCAGGGTATGGGCGGCGGACCGCAGAACATGCAGTCCATGCTGCGCCAGGCCCAGAAGATGCAAGAGAACATTGAGGCCAAAAAGGCCGAACTGGAGGAGAAAGAATATGTGGTCTCTTCCGGCGGCGGCATGGTGGAAGTAACCGCCAACGGCAAGCACGAAATCAAAGCCATCGGCATCAACCCGGAAGTGGTAGACCCGGAGGATGTGGAAATGCTGGAGGATATGCTGCTGGCCGCCATTAACGAGGCCATGCGCAAGATCGACGAGGACTCGGAAAAAGAGCTGTCTGCCGTTACCGGCGGGCTGAACATTCCCGGTCTTTAATCGGTAAGCGGTATGCGATATAATTTAGCCGCACTGCAAAATCTGGTAGACCAGTTTGAGCGTATGCAGGGCATTGGTCACAAGACTGCCCAACGCATGGCGTTCTATGTGCTGGGTTTGTCAGACGAAGAAACCCGGGCTTTTACCGACGCCATTACCGAAGCCCACACCAAGATCCACCAGTGCAAGATCTGCTGCAATCTGGCGGAGGAGGAGCTTTGCCCCATCTGCAAAAACCCGGCCCGGGACAAAAGCGTGGTCTGCGTGGTGGAGGATCCGCGGGATGTGGCCGCCATTGAGCGCACCCACGAGTATAACGGCACCTACCATGTACTCCACGGCGCCATCTCGCCTATGGACAATATCGGTCCGGACCAGATCCGCATTAAGGAACTACTAGCGCGACTGAACGACGGCACGGTGGAGGAGGTCATTATGGCCACCAATCCTACCGTAGAGGGCGAGGCCACCGCTATGTATATCAGCCGGCTGCTGAAGCCCATGGGCATTACTGTCAGCCGCCTGGCCTACGGCGTTCCGGTGGGCGCAGATTTGGAGTATGCCGACGAGGTCACCCTGTCCAGAGCCCTGGAGGGGCGCAGCCTGATTTAATCAAAAACAGAAAGGAGTGGGCGCTTTGGGAGAAGCAAAGCAAGTGATTGCCCGCAACAAAAAAGCGTTCCACGACTATTTTGTGCTGGACACCTACGAGGCGGGACTGGAGCTTTTCGGCACGGAGATTAAGTCCATTCGCCAGGGCAAAGTGAATTTGAAAGACAGCTGGTGCAGCATTGACGAGGGCCAAATGTACGCCGTAGGGGTGCATATTTCCCCTTACGACCACGGCAATATTTTCAACCGGGACCCCATGCGCCGTAAGCGGCTGCTGCTGCATAAGAAAGAGATCCTCCGCCTGGCTGCAGACAGCCAGCAGCAGGGGCTGTCTGTCATTCCCTTGCAGCTGTATATTATCAAGGGCCGCGCCAAATTGGAGATCGGCCTTTGCAAGGGTAAAAAGCTCTATGATAAGCGGGCAGTGGCTGCCAAAAAGGCTTCTCAGCGAGACATTGACCGTGCACTGAAGGATCGGCAGCGGGACTGAACCGCACCAAAATATAGATAAAAATGGGGATGAAAGGATTTCGACGGGTATAAAGAAGCACCGTAAGCGCATAGCGGAGTTGCACCGCTTAAAAAGTAACACCTTAAATTGAACTGACAATCATAAAACAGTAGCTCTGGCTGCTTAATTGCAGCCAGCGTTCTCGCTCTGAGGGCCACGGCAGGGATGAGAGCGTCGTTTAGTGGCGAACTTGCACGGAGGAGCGTTCCGGCCCCCGTCAGGAATTAGGAACTACCGTAGCGCCCAGTCTGTTTGCCGGCGAAGCGTGAGGGGAACCCCCAGCGACAAACTATATGCGTAGAAAGCGTTGCAGGCGTATATTCGGACGCGGTTTCGATTACCGCCATCTCCACCATAAAAGCAGGCGCACCCTGCTTTGTATTTATTCTTTCGTAGCGCGTACATCCATTTCTCCGGCAGTGGCTGCCTTTACAACAGACAACAGCAAGCGGTGTTACCAGCTGCCGCCACCTCCGCCGCCAACACCACCGCCGGCAAAGCCACCGCCTCCGCTCACAAAGGAACCGGCTTTGCCGCCAGGCTGAGAAACCATACTGTCGTTGGCTGCCCGCAGGGTATCCCGCAACATACGATCAAAAAGCACATAGCTCCACACATTGGTCCCGTTATACCACCGAGGCGGCTGCATGGCGATGGACTCGAACTTCTTGATCCACTTGTCGCTGACGCCAAGGGCGTAAGTATAGGGCAAAATGTTATAGAAATACTCCGGATCCTGCTCCACCAGCGCCTCTAACTTTTCTTTCTCCGCCGTTACCAAAAAGCTGCGAAAGCCCTTGATCTGCGCCAGGGTTTTGGCGCCCTCATCCGTGCGCCGCAGCATACAGCAAGCGGGGATCAGACCCAGCGCCAGACACAGGGTGCCCGCCAGCATAGCATAGAGAATGCTCGGCGCCAAAGTCAGAGCGTCGCCCAGCGCCCGGTGGCTGAAATAGGCGCCGCCGGCTGCGCTCAGCGCCAGCAGTACAAAGGACAACAGCTTCAAATAAATACTGGTTTTGTCAAAAAAGCGACTGCGGCTCTCCGTACTGTTCAGGTCGGCCCGTATGGTGCCCACCGTTTCATAAAAATGATTTTTCAGCTGTTTATTATCCGTGCGGGTGCGACCGTCGGGGAACAGACCGTCCATAAATACTGCTAAGTTGGTATCCTGCCCCACATAGCCGTGGCATTTGGTGAGCACAAAGTCTCGCTTGCGCTTGCCGGGGTGAATCGCAATATGATTGCGCTGCGCCAGGTACACCAGCAGGGACAGCACCATCTCATTGGTAGCCTTGCCCTTGTACCACAGACCCACCTCTGCGCTGTTCAGTCCTTCCGGCGGATAAAACTCCACCGTGGGCGCATAGCGCTTATCCCGGCCGAACTTCAAAAACAGTACCAGCACAATCAGCGCTGCCAGCGCCGGCAAAACGGCGATCATAGCAATGGTCAGGTTATACTTGGTATAATCGAACTTAAAATACCCATCCGGCAGAATCAGGCGCAAGGTCAGCCCCTCACCCGGTGCCAGCGCCTGCGTGACCGTGCCGCTGATGGTACGGTCCTGCACGGTGTAGGTTACATTTTGGGTTCCGGCGGTGCCGTAGCTGCCGGTGCTCAGACCCAGCTTGGCCGGGTCAAAATCCTTCGGCATAGTCACAGAGAACTGCACCCGGCGGATATAGGTGTCCCACCCGGTGCCCACCAGATTATAATACAGTTCGTCAGCGTTCTTTACCGTGTCCAGCCCCAAGTCGTAGTTGTAGCGAATGGTATAGGTGTGGGGGCCGGTGATGGTTTCATCCTCGCTGCCCAGGCGCAGCACATACTTGTCGTTGCTGACCTCATGGCTGCATTCATCCGCACCGGTGTCCACATGACTGACCCGGGCAGTGACCACGGCGGTAGAGCCATCCGTACGGGTCAACTGATTGCGCAGGGGCAGGTAGCGATAAATGCCGTGGCGTGCTTCATTAAAATACACCTGATAGGTCTCCGTTACTGCCAGCACATTGTATTCACTGACCACCACTTGCATTTGGCAGTCGGTGATCACATAGGGCTCCTGGGCGTACCGGGATAAAAAATCGGACTCGTCCGGCGTGGCTGCCAGGGCGCAAACCGGGGCGCACAGGGTCAGCACCAGTGCCAGCAGCAAGGTGATGATCTTCTTCATTAAAATTCTACCTTCACATTCTCCCGCTGAGCAGTATCGTCCACAAGATACATACTGCGCTTTTCAAAATGGAACAGACCGGCCACAATATTGGACGGGAACATCTCAATCTTGTTGTTCAACTGCTTCACCGTAGCGTTATAATACTTGCGGGCGTTGGCAATATCTGCCTCCACCTGGCGCAGCTGGTTTTGCAGATCCAAAAAATTTTGGTTGGCCTTTAAGTCCGGGTACTGCTCCACCACGGCAGAGAACCCGGCAATGGCGCCGGAAAGCTCTGCATTGGCTTTCAACTTCTCCTCCGTGGACAGGGCAGCATAGCTGCCTGCACGCGCGGCGACCACATTTTGCAGAGTCTGGGCCTCATGAGCGGCGTAGCCCTTTACAGTATTCACCAAATTCGGGATCAGATCCCACCGCTTTTTCAGGTACACATCCATGGTGGAGAACGCCTCCTCCACAGCGTTTTTCTTCTTCACTAAGCCGTTGTAAGTGCCTGCCAGCCACAGCACCAGCAGTACCACCACAACAAGAATCACGATGGCAAGTTTCATAAAAATTCCTCCTTGTATGCCAAACTGCAATAACAGTATATGCCTGCAAGTCCATAGTAGCATAGAACCGACCGTTTTGCAACAAAAAAACCGCCTGCGGCTGGGAGGTCGCAAGCGGTATTTTTGGACTTGATTTTATTTTACAAAGTCGGCAGCCACCTGGGCAATATGGTCGGCACACAAGCCAAACTGCACCAGCAAATCTGCACCGGGGCCGCTGTGGCCAAACTCGTCGTTAACGCCGATACGGCGCACAGGCGTGGGTAGCTGCTCGCTGAGCACGGAGCAAACGGCCTCGCCCAAACCGCCGATAATGCTGTGCTCCTCTACGGTGATGACCTTGCCGGTCTTCTTGGCAGTTGCCAAAACGGCAGCCTCGTCCAAGGGCTTAATGGTAGCCATATTGATCACCTCGGCAGAAATGCCCTTGGCGGCCAGCTGCTCCGCGG